>OKRR01000036.1_pt1 | contig 132708 bp, 116 predicted proteins | sample 1601211 | NCBI WGS metagenome assembly OKRR01 (sample SAMEA3541525, study PRJEB24748) | human gut metagenome | biome: human gut; feature: human-associated habitat; material: faeces | place: China | collected 2012
GAAGCAAGGTTCTTGCAATAGAAACAGATTCAAAATCATTTGACTATACAGCAGCAAAAGTGGGAGTAGAGCTTAAAAAAGTAATACCACATGAGAAAGGAAAAAGCACACTGTCAGCAGGGGTAAGCTACACAAGACTTCTTACTGGGGCAGATGAAGAAAATATTACAGGAAGATTTAAAGGTGGAAGCGACTTTGATATCCTAGTTCCTCATAAAAATGAACACAGTATAGGATTAAATGCTAAGTATGTTCTAGAACTTGAAAGTGGAATCCTATTTGATGTAAAGGGAAGCTACAATGTAGAAAGAGATTCACACAAAGGAACTGGAAAGAACAGAGCAAAAGGTGAATGGATAATAGGAGCAGGATTGGGGTATAAGTTCTAGAATAAATAATGTTTTAATTAAAATACATAGGATACTTTTTAAATGAGAAGTAAATGTAAATATCACAAGTTAAGAAATAGATATAGCAAAACTTAAAGATAATTAAGCTCATGCAATTATCAAGCAGCAAGTTAATTTTAGAAAAAAAGATACTAAAGAATTAAGTTAGTATGATAAAAAGAGAATTAAAACTCAAAATATCAAAAAAATAGATAATAAATAACCAAAAAGACCAAAGGAATTAAACTTCTTTTGGTTTTTTTTATTTTGAAAATAAAAAAATAAAAATATGTTAGTAAAGAAAAAAAATGAAAAATAAAAATGTGTTAATAAAGAACAAAGAAATAAAATTAGATATTGAAACTTGAAAAAAAGAGTGTTTATGCAGTCTTTTTTTTATATATTGGGGGATAGACTAAACATTATATATTTCCAGTTAAAGAAACTAGATATAAACATATGAATAAAAAACGGATTATTATTTTAATTGTGTGCGTAAAAAAAATATGTTATAATTCTATAAATGATTTTTGTTTACAAAACTATAATTTTTATCAAAAATTAAGAAAACTATGTTCTTAAATTCTTACATTTAGAATATTTGTATGTCAAATTTAGGGAGGGATTAAAAATATAAATAACTACACTTAAGCAAAATACATCGAAAGGGAGAGAGAGCATGAAAAAAATAAGCACAGTAATTCTTTTTCTATCTTGTTTGACAATAGTTTATTCACAGGAAATAAATGAAAAAGAGGGGAAAAAAGTACTTGAACAGATAAGGAAAGAAATACAGATTGAGGAAAGAACAAAACAAAAAGAAGCAGAGAAGGCTGAAAAAACTAAGATGAAACTAGAAAAAGAAGAGGAAAAAAAGGGGAAAAAAGTTCTTGAAGACATCAGAAGAGATATGAACGAATCTCTTGAAGAAAAAGTATTCAGAAGTAAAGATAATCCAGAAGAGAAAGCAGCAGCTGCAATAACAGCTTTTGAAATTGGAGAAGAAAGAATGTCATTTTTAAAAATGGAAGAAGAGGAAATAAAAGAGCTTGAAAATGCTTTAGGAACAAAAGGTGATGAAAATAGAGTATTTTTAAGTGAAAAATTTGATGGGGTACATGAAGAATTTAAATTAAAAAATCATGAAATTCAAACTTTATCTTCTGAAAATGAAATGCTTAATGAATATTTGAGCAAGCTGGATACAATGGAGCAAAAGGTGAAAACAGGAAAAAACTAAGGGGGAAAGATTTATGAGAAAAAATGAGATAGAAAAATCTCTAAAGAGGTATTTAAAGAGAAAAATTAGTTTCTCTTTTTCACTTTTGATAGCTTTTTTAATAACAGGTGGAATATCTCTAGGGGCAGGGATAACATCAGAAGAAATACAAGAAACAAAGGGAGATATTTTAACTAAAATTGAATTGGAAAGAGAAGAAATAAAAAGAAAAATAGCTGAAAATGAAAAACTTATAAAAGAATATAATTCAGATTTTGTAGAGCTTGTAAGAAAGGGAGATTTTTATTCTAAGCCTTTGATACCAAGCACACAGGTGTTTTTTACTTATCAGTATTTAGATAGTGGAACAACAAAGGACAGGACAGATAAAGAATTTAAAGAAACAATAGATGCAGTAAATGAATATTATGGAACAAGAGCTGGAAAATCTATGCTGAAATCTTCTGGGAATATTGGAAAAGACAAAGTAATGTCAGGGAATGGAGTAGTGGTAGATAATTCAGTATTCAGAGAGGAAATAGATTTAGGAGCTAATATTCAGCTTTTGGAACCTGAAATGCCTGAAATTAATCCAAATGTATCTGTGAATGTATCTACACCAAATGTTGTGTTGGGAGCACTGCCAGGAGCTGTGAATCCAGTTGCAATAACAATACCAAATATTTCTATAAATCAGCCGGGAATACCATCAGCACCAAGTGGAGTGAGTGTAAGTGTACTGCCTCCATCAGCAGTAGATAAAATAGAAATAACAGCACCTGTTATTCCAACTCCGACTGAACCAACAGAAAAAAATATAGTTATAAATCTTCCAGCAGCACCAGAGGGGTACGAACCAACTATGATAATACCTCCAGCAGCACCATCTACACCAACAATAGTAGCACCAGTGGAATTTACTCCACCAGCTTTAGATTTTGTTGGAACTGGATTTGGGCAGTCATATGGAATAGGGTCAGTACAAAATGGAGCTAAAAGAGGAGGAATAGATAGTAATATAGTAATAGAAAACTATGAAAATTATTCTACTCCTTTGAACTCAGAAAGTAATCCATTGAAAATTACAGCAGGAGGTAATGTTACTACATGGAGCAATGGAAATATAAATGCTTCAACTACTGTGGAATATAGTTTCAGTGAGGTATTGACTCCAGGAAGCACTGGAAGGACAAATGCCTTTATAAATGAATTGAGAGATCATAATGCCACTATTGGTGGAAATTATCAGATGAATTATGGAGCTTCAGATAGTGTATATACAAAGATGTTTTTAAGTCATAATCCAGCTGGAAGACATACATCTGATGGATTCCCATCTATGGGAGGAGGACTGACATCTGGGTGGCTGGGTCAAAGTGGAGGAGCTAAAACAGCAAAATTTACTGGAACACTGGAGTTGAATGGTTCATCAAAGATAAATCCAGTTACTGGAACAACATATGAAATACTTGTAGGGGTAGAACATCAATTATGGGATAGTCAGGATAACAGAGATGGATATTCGATATTTAATAATACTGGAAAAATAACATTGAATTCTGGATATAATGTAATAGGAATAATGATAGATACAGAAGCACTTAATGAAACAGGAAGAACTAAACATAATAATAACCAGACTAAAAATACAGGGGTTATTATAATAAATAATGAAAACAGTATAGGAATAGATTTTGGTGCTTATACAGGTCAAACTTATCTTCCAGTTGATGTTGAAATTGGAAACATTGAGGTGAATGGTAAAAATAACTATGGTTATAGAATGAAAAATATATTTACTGCTAATAATGTATATTACGATGATGTAACTGTATCAGGAGGAGCAGGAAAAATAACTGTAGGAGGACAGAAAAATGTAGGACTTGCTATAGGAAAATCTCTTTCTTCAGCTCCCAATCCTTATACAGAAGCTGGAAATTTGAATCATGGTGTATTGAGTGGTTTAAATCCAATCTCTAACTTTTTTGGAATTAATGTAGAGATAGTAGGAAACGAAGTAATAGGATTTTTAAGATTGTCTGATTATTCTGCTAATAATACTAATGATTTCATATTTAATAATCAGGTAATGGGAAACTTTAATATAGGAACAGGAGCTACTAACAGTACTCTTATAAGAACTGATAAATATGGAGTTCAAATACAAGCTGACATCACAACTACTGGAACCAGTGGAAAAGGAAATACAGTTGCACATTCCAATGGACAGACACAGCATATATACAATAGTGGGAATATAACTGTTGGAAGTGGACTTGTACAAACTACAGGACTGTCAGCTACTGGAACAGCTACATCAACTAAAATAAATGTTAGAAATACTGGAAATATTATTCTAGGTGGCAAAGAAAGTACAGGAATGTATGTAGATAAATGGACTCAGGGAGAAAATACAGGAACAATTAAAATGACAGGGTCTGAAAAAAATGCTGCTATTTCTAATGAAGGGAAATTTAATCTTTCAGGAACTTTAGAAGTAAATGGAGAAAAATCATCGGGATTGTATAATTCAGGAACTGGAGCAACTGCAATAAATAATGATACTGTTATCAAAGCTGAAAACGGGGCAACAGGTATTTATGGAAATGGTGGAACAATAACACTTACTTCTGGAAAAAAGTTGGAAATAACAGTTGATGATTCTTCTAATCCTGCAACAAAAGGACTGGCAGTTTATGCTGGAAATGGTTCTGCTATAAATATACAGGGAGCAGATATAAGTGTAAAAAATGGATCAGCAGGAGTTGCTTCTTTTGGTACAGGAAGTAGCATTAATTTAAATGGGGCAAAATTAGAATATTATGGAAATGGTTATGCAGCATACTCTGATGGTGTTGGAAAGATTGATTTAACAGGTGCTGAAATAATACTTGGTGGAAATGCTACAGGAATTGAAATGGATTTAAATATTCCAGAAGCATCTAGACCTATAAAACTAAGCAACACAACTATAACTATGATGTCAAATGATGCTATAGTAGCTAATTTAAAAAATGCAACAGGATTACAGAGCTCTAATTTACAAGGAACTATAATAGCTGCTTTAGGTGGAAATATAAATATTAATCCGGGAACTGATATGTATGGAACATATGATAAATATAAAGTAGCAGCAGTAGATGGGGGAGATCTCACTATTGACAAAGATATGGAGAAATTTTCTACTATAAATACTTCAGATGGATATTTTTATTCAAGAAGATTTTTAGCTCAAAGATTAAAATTAGATGTGGCAGCAGGAGTGGAAGTAAATGCTTCAACAGACAGTACATATGCTAATGACTATTTTAAAGGACAGGTTGTTGGACTTGAAATGAGTTCAAGTAAAGCTGCAACTTCTGTAGCTGACACTCAAATTAATTTAAAATATAATTCTGTTGACGGCGGAGCTAAAATATTAGCAAATAGAAATGATTCTGGGGGTTCAGGAGCTATTGGATTATATATAAATTATGGGGAAATAAATACAGATTCTGGAACAGCCATAGAAGTAGAAACAGGAAGTGGTCCTGTAAATGACAAAGGTGTAGGAATATATGCTGTAAATGGAAGTAAAGTTAAAACTCAGGGGGATATAAAAGTAGCTGGGAATAAGGCTATTGGTATATTGGGAATGACTAACAGAGAGCAGCCTGTAGGAACACCAATAATAAATGAATTTGGAGGGAAAGCAGGAGAAAATACTATATCTATTGAAAACAGCGGAAATATAGAACTGGCAGGAGAGGGAAATATAGGGATATATGCTTTCAATAATAAACCATCTGGAACAAAAGCTGACGCAAAAGCTAAAAATAGTGGAAATATAAAAATAGGAAATTCTACAGGTTCAGAAATGGCAGTTGGAATCTATGGAAGCGATGCAACTTTAGAAAATACTGGAACTATATCAACTGGAACAGGAGCTATTGGTATTTATGCTGACCATGATTCAGAGATAACAAATATAGGAACTCTTGAATTAGGAACAAATGCAATAGGAGTACTGGCTAATGAAAAGACAGTATTGAATACAACAACTTTAACTTTAAATCAAAATGGAAGTGGAACAACAGGACAGACAGCTGTATTCTATAAAGGTAAAGGAACTGGGGCAGAAACACAGAGTTTAAATTTTGGGATAAATACTCAAAATCTTGAAAAAGCAACAGCTGTTTATGCAGAAAATCTTAATTTTGTTTCAAATGGTCAGTTAGATATAGGAAAAGATGGAGTAGGGATATACCTGAAAAAAGGAAGCTTGGATAATACAGCAACTAATGCAGGAATAATAAATCTATTGTCTGGAAAAACTGGAGCAATAGGAATGTATACTTCATCAGGAAAAATTATCAATAATAATGCTATAAATATAAATGATGCTACACATATTGGAATGTTTGCCTCAGGAACTGGAAATACAGTTTCAAATGCAGGAACAATAACTTTAGGAGCAGACAGTTCTACTGGAATATATGTGAAAGATGGAGCTAAGGTGGAATTAGTTGCTTCTGGAAACATTGCATTTACAGGAAAAGAAAGTGTAGGGGTATTTGCAGAAAATGCAGAAGTTGAAATAAAAGACAATGTTCTTTTTTCTCTGTCTAATGAAAATAAAAATATCTTTGCTTATGGAAAAAATGGAGCTAAAGTAACTTTAGATTCTGGAAAAACTTTGAATGTAAATGGACTTGGAGCACCAATATCTACAGGGCACAAAACGGTTGGTATTTATCTTGAAAACTCATCAGGAAAAAGTTCATACATAGGGAATGGGAAGATAGAAGTAAGTAACCAGGCTATTGGACTTTATTCAAAAGGGGAGAACGACCTTGTTGTAAATGTTGAGGCAACAGGAGCAAAAACAACTGGAATATTTGTAGATAAAGCTTCAAATATAGGGGGAACTGTAACTGCTGAAAATGGTGCTATTGCTGTATATGGCGATGGTGGAAAATTAAATATAGGAGTAGGAACAGCAACAGACTTAACTTTAAAAACAACTGCAGGAGTAGCTACAGGAATGTATCTGACAAGTGGGGCATATGCTGCTGGTGGAGATATTAATGTTGAAAATACAACTGCAAATAAAAACATTGGAGTATATTACAGTAAAGGAACAGGAAGTTCTGCTGTAGCCAATGGTTCTAAAATCAATATAAAAGATGGAAATACCATAGGAATATATGCAGCAGATGGAATAAATCTTTCTAATGGTTCAGATATTACAACTGTTGCAGGAAAAACTGGAAATATAGGTGCCTTTATTGGAGGAAATTCCAGATATTCTTCAAATGCTGATATCATTTTAAATGGAGCAGGGGGAATAGGAATTTATGCTGAAAATGGTCAGGGAATAAATTCAGCTGCTGGAAAAATATTTCTTAATGATTTAGGAAGTACTTCAGTTGGAATGGCAGCAGAAAACACTGCTTCTGTGGAAAATATTGGAACAATAACTGATGCTGGGCAGAATTTAGGAATGTATATTTCAGGAACTGCTTCAAGTTCAGGGAAAAATAGCGGAGTTATAACTACAGACAAGGGAACAGGAGTATATGTAAGTGGAACAGGAAATAGTTTTGATGGTTCAGCAGGTAAAATTGAAGTCTTGACAAGTGGAATAGGTATTTATCTGGAAAATACTGGTTCTAATAAGATAAAATCTGGAATTCTGGATATAGCTTCAGGAGGAGTGGGAGTTTATGGAGATAATGCCAAGATTGACTTTACAGTAAATTCTTCAACATCTACAGGAGCAATAGGTGTTACAGCTAAAAATAATTCAGTAATATCAGGGAATATTACAACAGGAACAGGATCAGTAGGAGCATATATTTTAGATGATACAGTTTCATTGAATGGAGCAGTTATAACTACTGGAGTAAATACTTCAGATACATCTGTAGGTATACTTTTAGATAAAGGAATAACATCAACTTATACTATAAACAATGTAAATGTAAATGCTAAAAATGGTGTTGGAGTATATCTTGGAAATGATACAGGAACTTTTACAGGGGTGGATTTAGTTCTTAATGGAACTGTAAAAACTGAAGGAGGAGTGGGAGTATATGTAACAGAATATTCTACTTTGACAACAGGAAATGCCACTTTGAATATTGATGGCGGGGCAGGTATCTATGTAGATAAAGGAACTGCAAATCTTGGAGTAACAGGAAATCTTACATTCAATTTCTTAGCTGGTGGAGGAATAGGAATATTCAACAATGGAGGAAATCTTACTCTTGGAAATAATATAAATGTTACAGGTTCAGGGTCACTTGCATCAACATCTAATGGAAGCCTGACATCAACAGGAAATCTTAATGTTGGTAATGGAGCAGTGGGACTTTTAGGAGAATATGACAGTGGAACAACTACACCACAAAGTATATCAAATTCTGGAAATATAACAGCAACATCAGGTGGAATAGGTCTTGCAGCTATGAAAGGAAGTTCACTTCCAGGAGCAGGAATAACAATAACTAATAGTGGTACAATAACTGCTTCAGGAAAATCATCAAATAATGCTTCTATTGGAATATACACAGATATTGCTGATGTAGTAAACACAGGGCAGATTAATGTAGGAACAGAAGGAATTGGTATCTATTCTTCTAACAATGGAACAGCTTTGTCAATACAGAATGATAATATGAAAATGACTGGTACAGGAGGAATCGGAGCATATATTAAAGGGGCGATAACTGGAATAGTATCAAATAATATTACTTCAGATGCTGGAGCATCTAATAATACAGGAGTTATATTGGAAAATGTTACAGGAGCACCTTTAAATATGGGAACAATTTCTTTGGGAGCAGATAGTATAGGAGTATTGGCTAAAGGAACAAGTGGAACAGTTAATGGAACTATTGGAGTTGGAAATGGAGAAACATCAATAGGACTTGTAGCTGACAGTGGTTCAAATATAACAATTGGAACTTCTGCAAATATTTCAGCAGGAGATAAGGGAATAGGAGTATATGTTAATGGAGCTTCTTCTTCTGTTACAATAAATGATATTTCAAAAATCAATGTGGGAACAGACGGAGTATTTGTATATTCAAAAGGAGGAAATCTCACATTCTCTGGAAATCTTGTAGCTGACAACAAAATCGGAATAGTTGCTGAAGGAGGAAGTGTAAATACTTCAGGTTCTTCTATTACAGCAAAAAATGGAGGAATAGGAGCTTATGTAAAAAGTTCAGCTCCATCATTTGGAACTACTGCTATAACTGTACAAGCAGGAACATCAGATAAACATTCAATAGGAATCTACTATGACAGAGTTACTTCAGTTGGAACTGTTCCAACAATAAATCAGACTGGAAACAATACCATTGGATTGATATTAAATAATTCTTCAGGAACATTAGCAGGAACTACTATTGGAACAACAGGAAGCAATCAGGTAGGGATAATGGTAAAAGGAACTTCTTCTAATGTAGGAGTAACTGGAAATATTGATGTATCAGGAGATAAAAATATTGGAGTGTATAATGAAGGGGGAGCATTGACTACAGGAGGAGCTGTGCTTGTTGGAGCTTCTTCATCAGGAGCACAGTCTTCAATAGGAGTATATCTTCAAGGGGGAACATATACAGGAACAGGAGCTGTATCAGTAGGAGCCAACAGTATTGGGGTCTATGGAGTGAATGTAGGAAATATTTCACAGACAGGAGCACCTATTACAGTTGGAGCAGGGGCCGTAGGTATCTATGGAGCAGGAAAAGGTACAGAAACTATGACTGTAACAGCACCAAATATTACAGTTGGAACTAATAAAGCTGTAGGTGCTTATGGAAAAGATATAAATATGCTGATATCAGGAAATATGTCTGTAGGAGCTGGAAAAAGTGTTGGAATAGTAAGTTCTGGAAATGGAAATATTTCATATACTGGAGATATAACAGTATATGACAAAGGAACATCAGAAGCATCTATTGGTATATATAAAGCTATGGGAACAGGAGTTATAACTACTTCATCTGGAAACTGGAATGTAGGAGATGGAGGTTATGGAATCTATGTTCAGCAGGTAATAAAAGAAGAAGGAAAAGCAGACATCATTACTTCAAATACTGCAACTATAAATAATGATGCAGATATGGTGCTTGGAGAAGCTGCTGTTGGAATTTATGCTTCTGGAAATAATAACATAACAAATAATGGAAATATAACAGTAGGAGCTACAACTGTACCAGGAGGAAACCATACAAATGTGGCAGAACATAAGAATTCAGTTGGAATCTATCTGGCTTCTGGAAGTAAAGCTGTAAATACAGCAGGAACTACAATAACTGTAAATCATGATCATTCATTAGGAGTATTTGGAACAGGAGCAGGGACTGAATTTACAAATAATGGAATTATGAATATAGATAATGGAGGAATTGGTGTTCTGGTAAGAGATGGAGCAATTGCTATAAATAATGGAACTATTAATTTAGGAGGAACATTAGCTGCTTGCGAAGCTTCTACTGTAGGTATGGCAGCATACGCTGGAGGAACAATAATCAATAATTCCGTTATAAATGTAACTGAAGGTGTTGGAATGCTTTTAAGTGTAGGTTCTGAACTTGTAAATGATGGAACTATCAATGTAGTTAATGGAACAGGAATAGAAGGTAGTGGAAAAGTAGTAAACAGAGGAAACATATATGTTACTGGAACAGGAAAAGCTGAAGATACTTCAGGAACATCTTCTACTGCCAATATAGGAAGTGTTGTTGTAGATTCGAAAGGAAATATAACAATAAATGACAAATATGTAGCTATTGGAGGAACTCTTTCAACAGCAGGTTCTATAATTGTTAATGGGGCATATGTAGATGTAACAACTGGAACTCCACTGTTCAATGCACATAGTGTAAGTGGAGAAGTAAAACTTCTTTCAAATTTTGCTTCAACAGGAAACGGTAGAACTTACTTAATAGAAGATTTTGTCAATACAGCAGCTGGAACTATAACAGGAAATAAACTTACTCCTGTCACTTCTCCTCTATTCATAGCTAAAGTTACAAGTGATGGACATTTAGTTATTGTAAAAAGACCATATGCTGATTTAACTATTGGAGAGCAATTTGATGCTCTTGATAAAGGATTGGATAATATACTGGAAAACAGCAATGGTATGGGTAGAGATGCTGAGATATTGAAAGGCTTAAATGAATATCTGGATGGTTTGGATACAGGCAGCTTTGAAAAAGAAGCTACTAGAACTCTTGCAGAGCTGAGAGGAGATATCTATGCAACTATTCAGGGAAGAATGCAGGATATCAATAGAGCTTTTGATAATTCTTTCTATGAACTGGAATCATCATACAATTTAACAAAGGACAGCAGTAAATATAGTATTATTTATACTGATGGAAACTATAAAGATTCAACACTTGGAATAGATGATTATGACTATAAAGTAATGGGTGTACTTTATATGAAAGAGAAAGAGGGAGCTGAGTATGGAAGCAAATATGGTTATACATTAGGATTTGCAGGGTCTAAATTTAAATTTGATGATGGTGGTTCAAAAGAAGATGTATATTCATTGAGAGCTGGAGTGCATAATGTCAAAAATCTTAGTGATGAGCATAAAGTTTCATTGTTGTCTAGAGTAGAATTAGGATATAACAGACACCTTGCTAAAAGAAAAATTGAACTTAACAAAACTTATGAGAATAAAGCTGACTATAACACTTATTCAGTAAGTATTGATAATAAACTTAGCAAAACAATATACACAGATCTTTCAAGTCAACTTGATATATATACTGACTTAGAACTTGAATATGGAAAAGTAGGAAAGTTTAAAGAAAGAGCTGGAAGCAATGGTGGACTGGAAGTTCAAATCAAAGATAATGATTATTTCAGTGCACAATTGGGGGCTGGAATAAAAGCACATCAAAAAGTATATGCTGGATCTGATATTTCAGTAAAATTGACTGGAGATGTAAAATATGCATATGAACTTGGTGAAAACTATGATGGAAATAAAGCCAGACTTAAAAATGGAGGAGAAGGATACTACAGTCTGATTACTCCAGAGAAACAGGAAGGAAAAATCATAGGAAAAGTAGGTTTGACAATAGAGAAAGCAAACCACATGGGAGTGACATTTGAAGTGGAAGCTGCAGATGAAGGTCACAGAAAAGATTCATCAATTAAATATGGAGTAAGATTTAATTATAAATTCTAACTGTAGTTGAGCTGCTCTATAGAGCAGCTTGATTACTGATATAAAAAAGGAAGATGTAATCTAAACAAAAATATTTAGTAAAATCAAATAATAGAAAATAAGGTTGATTCATTTAGTTAGAAATTAAATTTAACTTTTTGATCAACCTTTTTTTATTTCATTTCTTAAATTTAAATTTAGAAATTTTCCAGATATTTTTATGTAAAAATAAAAACTTGAGAAAAATCGAAATATTATATTAATCTAATTTCTGTATATTTTCAGAAACAATATTTTTTATATTTTCTATGAACAATTCCATATCATCATCTAATTTTGTATTTGAAAGTTTTATCCACCCTAATCTTATCTCATCTTTGTATTGCATAATAGGTTTGCTTATTATTTCAGGACCAGCATACCCAAATGGCAGAATTCCTGTTCCAATAGAAAAAGCATTTGTATTAGTAAGTACATTAATCATAGTACCTCTATCTTCAACAAATATCTTTTTTTCTATAAGATTAAAATCATAAAATAAAAATTCTTCTGCAAAGTCCATAGATGCAGAAGCTTCTTCTTCAAAAGAAGCAAAAGGAAAATTATAAAGCTCATTTAAATTTATTTCAGTGTTTTGGGCTAGAGGGTGATTTTTGTGGAAGAATACACAGGGAGTTAATTTTACAATTTCATAAAATTCAATATCCTTAGAAGTTAAAACTTTTTTTAAAAATTTTTCAGTTAATTCAGAAATAAATATTATACCTAGAGAACTTCTTTTTTCATAAACATCATTTATTACTTTATACATTCCAACTTCTCTTATATGAATTTCAAATTTATTTGTAATTTTTTTCTTAAAGAATTCTATAAAAGCTTTTATAACAAAGGGATATCTTTGTGTAGAAATAGCTATATACATGGCAGGATCGGCTTTATGATGGGAATACATCTCTATAATTTTTTTCTTCTGCTCTAAAAGAGGTCTTACATGATTTATAAATTCTTTTCCTTCATCAGTTAGTTCTACACCTTTTATATTTCTATTAAAGATAGTTATTCCAATTTCTTCCTCTAACTCTTTTAGGAGTTTACTTAAATAAGGTTGAGCAACATACAGATTTTTAGAAGCTTTACTGATTGAACCACATCTTGAAATTTCAATTATATATTGAATCTGTTGAAATGTCATATACATCACTTCCTTTAGCTAGAAATATCTAACACAATTATACTAAAAATAAGAGGAAAGTCCATATTAAAATTTACTTTAGAACTATTATGTAGATATAAAGAAGGTTTAAACAGGGTATAATTATTGGTTATAACTAGAGATATTTTTTAGGTATTTTACAGTTATAAAATCTCTATGTTATACTTGCGTTATAAAACGATGTTTAATGAATTGATTACATAATAATAGTTTTAATTTGAAACAAGGATTGCGCTATCCAAGATAAGATTAGTTATACTAAGGAAAGGGAGGAAGATATGGAAAATTTACAATCTAAAAAAAATTATGGAATAAAAGCATTTTTTCCACTGATAGTTTTTTTAATTATTTATCTCGGGTCAGGAGTATTTTTTACTTTGATGGGTATAGAAAAACCATTTAATCAAGTTCCTAGAGAAGCAGCCCTTTTAGGAGGATTAGTTGCAGCTATTATCATGGGAAAAGATAAAGTAGATTTTAAAATTGATATAATTTCTAAGCATGGTGGAGATTCAGGAGTTATTCTTATGTGTATAATATTTCTTTTGGCAGGTGCATTTGCAGGAGCAGCCAGAGGAATGGGTGGAGTTGATGCTACAGTTAATCTGGGACTTTCAATAATACCAAGAAAATTTATTTTTTCAGGTATATTTATAATAGCAGCACTTATTGCTACTGCTATGGGAACTTCCATGGGAACAATATCAGCAATTGGACCTATTGCAATAGGTCTTGCTGAAAAAGCTAATATCTCTCCTTCAATAGCTATAGCAGCAGTTTTAGGAGGAGCTATGTTTGGGGATAATCTATCAATAATATCAGATACCACAATAGCAGCAACACGTGGAGCTGGCTGTAAAATGAATGAAAAGTTTAAAATGAATCTTTTAATTGCATTGCCAGCAGCTGTTGTAGCAATAATTTGTTATAGTTTTGTTGGAACAGGGGAAGAACTAACAGGGGAATACACCTATAATATTATAAGAATAATACCTTATATTATTGTTTTGATAACAGCCTTACTTGGAATGAATGTTATAGTTGTTTTACTTCTCGGAACAGGTATGTGTGGAATAATTGGGTTTATAACTGGAAGTCTGACTTTTTCTACCTATGCACAATCTATTGCTAAAGGAATAAACGGCATGTCAGGACTTATTATAATAGCAATAGTTCTGAGGGGATTAACAGGAATTGCAAAAGAGTATGGTGGAATAGATTGGCTGGTTGGGTCGTTGGAGAAAAGAATTCATTCAAGGAAAGGAGCTGAATATGGGATATCAGCACTAGTGGCTCTTGTTGACTGCTCAATGGCAAATAATACAGTAGCAATACTTGTGAGTGCACCATTAGCTAAAACCTTTGCTAAAATTTATAATATAGCACCAAAAAGATTGGCGAGCCTTCTTGATATTTTTAGCTGTGTAGTACAAGGGATTATACCACATGGAGGTCAAATGCTTCTTGCAAGTACATTGACAGGTCTTTCACCATTTGCAATAGTTGGAGTTTCTTACTATCCATTTTTACTGGCAATAGCTGCTGTAATTACTATTCAGTTTGGACTTTTAAGAACTAAGGAAGAAAAGATGGGAATTGAACTATATCAGGATACTGAAATAGAAGCATAAAGAAGTATAAAATTAATAATGAGGAGGATTAATATGAAAATAGTAAAAGTTGATGTTATGCAGTTGGGAACAGATGTAAGACCAGATTGGCGTCCAATTGTCTGTCGTATTTATACTGATGAGGGAATATATGGAGATGGAGAGGCAGCAATGGCTTATGATGTAGGAGCTCTTGGAGCTTTTGGAATGCTTCAGGAACTGGCAAAAATGGTAATTGGAATGGACCCATTAGACAATGAAGTTATATGGGATAAATTATACCGTTCGACTTTCTGGGGGCAAAATGGAGGGCCAGTAACATTTTCAGCAATATCAGCTATAGATATAGCTCTTTGGGATATAAAGGGGAAATATTTTAAAGTCCCAGTGTATAAGCTTTTAGGTGGAAAGAAAAGAGATAATTTAAGATGTTATGCCAGTCAGCTTCAATTTGGGTGGGGTGAGGTAAGAATACCTGCAAGAACTCCTGAAGATTATGCAAAAAATGCTAAAAAAGCTGTTGCTGAAGGATATGATGCTGTAAAATTTGATTTCTTTCTGTATGATGAAAAAGATGGTTTCTTTAACGATAATGACAGACTTGGACTTTTAAGTAAAAAATATTTAAACATTGTAGAGAAAAGAATAGCTGCTGTAAGAGAAGCAGTTGGACCAGATGTAGATATAATAATGGAAAATCATTCTTATACAGATGCACAGTCAGCTTTACAATTAGGAAAAATGGCAGAGAAATATGATATTTTCTGTTTTGAAGAACCAACTACACCTTATCCTAAGATTACAAAATATATGTCTGATAAACTTAATATACCAATTGCAACAGGAGAACGTATTTACTCAAGATGGCAGTATGCCCAATATTTTGAAAATTGTTCAGTACAGATGATACAGCCGGATTTTGGAAACTGTGGTGGAATAACTGAGGGAAAAAAAATATGCGATATGGCATATGCTTATGATGTAGGAGTACAGGGACATGCCTGTGGAAGTCCTTTATCAAATGTTGTGGCACTTCATTTAGAATGTGTTATACCAAACTTTGTAATACATGAACATCATGCTGTAAATCTGACTCCATATAATAAATCTTATTGCATTTATGACTATCAGCCAGTAAATGGTAAATTTAAAGTTCCGGAGCTTCCAGGTCTGGGAAATGAATTATCTGAAAGTGCTATGAATAATTCTGTGAAAGTAACTATAGAATAAAATAATAATGTATATTAAGGTTAGAGGCTGCTAAACAGCTTTCTAACCTTTTTCTATTTGAAAAAAGATAAAAAGAAGTATATAATTATAGAAATCAAAAAAGAGGTGAGAAAAATGGAAAAACTGGTAAATAATGGAAAAATATTGGAAATAAAAACAGGAAGTCACCTCTATGGGTTGTCTACACCATCTTCAGATAAAGATTATACAGGAATATTCCTTGCTCCATGGAAATATCATATTGGACTTCATAAACTGGAACAGGTAGATTTAGGAATAGAATCTAAACTTGAAAATGGAAAGAACAGTTTTAAAGCAGTTGATAGAACTTTTTATGAATTGAAAAGATTTGCTGCTTTAGCAGCAGGAAGCAATCCAAATATAATAGAACTTCTATTTGTAGATGAAGATAATATTATATACATAAATGAATATGGAAGAAAATTACTAGATAACAGGCACTTATTTCTTTCACAAAAACTTATTGAGAAATTTTCAGGATTTGCCAATTCGCAAAAACATAAACTTTATGTAAAAAGAGAAAATCTTGAAAAACTTTATTCAGCCAGAGATTTTATAAAAAATATGATAGATAAATATAAATCTGATAAAATTCTTCTTCCTGAGATGAAAAAAGAGGAAAATTTTGAAAAAAATTTCATTCAGAGAGATATAAAAGGAGATGTTTATAGAATAGGAGAATACAATATAAATTCCAATCTTACCCTTAAAAATGCTTGTGAATTAATAGAAAGAATAATAAAGGAGAGTAGCAACAGACAGGAGCTTATAAAACAATCAGGATATGATACTAAATATGCTTCACATCTTGTAAGACTTTTACTGGAGGCAATAGAGATGATAACTACTGGAAATCTGGTATATCCTTTACAGAAAAGAGAGCTTATAATGAAAATAAAAATGGGAGAAATGAAATTTGAAAAAGTAATTGAATTGGTGGAAGAACTGGAAATAAAACTAAAAAGATTTGAAGATACTCCTGAACTGATAGTAATACCTAAAAACATAGATATGGAAGCAATAGAAAAACTTGTAATAGAAATATATAAAGATTTTCTGCTCAAGGGAGAATAAAATATGGAAAAATTAAAAAAAATAGAGCTAGGAAAGAATGAAAAGTATATTCTTGAAACTATTCAGAAATATGGTGAAGGATATATAGTAGGAGGATATGTGAGAGATTCCCTCTTGGGATTAAAACCAAAAGATTGTGATTTTGTAACAAATCTTTCATATGAAAAGTTGTTGGAAATATTTAAGGAATTTCACCCTAAAGAGATTGGGAAAGCTTTTGGGATAATTCAGATAAAATATAAAGGAACACATTATGAGATAGCTAAATATAGAAAGGATATTGGTGTACCAGAAGATAGGAGAGAACAGGAAGTAGAATTTACAGATAATATAATGGAAGATTTAAAAAGAAGAGATTTTACTATTAATGCTGTAGCATTTGATGGAGAAAATTACAGATATGTAGAGCATGCAGTAGAAGATATAATGAATAAAAATCTTCGTTTTGTAGGAGAGGCTCCAGAACGTATAAAAGAAGATCCTTTGAGAGTTATGAGATTTATAAGATTTCTTGTAACAAAAAATTTAAATAATAAAAATGATATAAAACAGATTCTTCCATATATACCTCTTGTAAAAAAACTGTCTATGGAAAGAATGAGAGATGAATTCAGTAAAATAATAACATCTGATGATGCTCATTCAGCAATAGAACTTCTTGAAAAAACAGGAATACTTGAATATCTTATTCCTGAATGGACAAAAACAAAAAAATTCAATCAAAGGAATCCCCATCACAATCTCACATTAGATGAACATATAAAAAAGGTTGTAGCTTCTATTGAGGGTGACATAGAACTTAGACTTGCAGCATTGCTTCATGATATAGGAAAACCTCAAACCTATACTTTAAAAAATGGGATAGGGCATTTTTATGGACATGAACAGGAAAGTGCTGTTTTAGCTGAAAAAATACTTTTAAGAATGAAATATGCAAATAAAATTGTAAAAAATGTTACTTTACTAATTGCTAATCATCTGAATAATTCAAAAAACAGCAATAAAAAATACTGTAAAAAATTGATTGAAAAAATAGGTTATGAAAATATGCCAAAACTTTTTAAATTAATGGAAGCAGACAGAATAGCCCACAAACCTCCATTTGATTTTACAGCTTTGGATAAATTAAAAATAGCATATTATGAGATATGTAATAATAATGAACCTATATCTATAAAAGATCTTGTGGTAAATGGAAATGATATGATAGCTTTGGGAATTACTAAAGGAAAGGATATAGGAGAAACATTAAAATATCTTTTAGGCAAAGTATTGGAAGATTCTGCTAATAATGACAGAGAAATTCTTTTAAATTTTGCAGAGCAGTATAAAATAATTTTAAAAAGTTAATTTTGTTTGATAAAATATATTATTTTAAATATAAAGAGGTGCATATAATGGAAAAATTTGACAGAATAAACGAGATTGTAAAAAAATTTCGAGATGACAGAGAGTGGAGTCAGTTTCACAATCCCAAAGATTTAGCTATATCACTTTCAATAGAAGCAGCTGAACTGCTGGAATGTTTTCAGTGGAAAAGCAGTGCTGAAGCTGAAAAAAATAACTATCAGGATATAAAATATGAAATGGCAGATGTTGCAATTTATTTATTACTTATGTGTGATAAGATGGGAATAAATTTGTTAGACGCAATAGAAGAAAAAATGAAACTCAACGAAAAGAAATATCCTGTAGAAAAAGCTAAAGGCTGTTCAAAAAAATATAATGAACTATAGTATAAAAGGCTGACCTAAAAGTTAGAATAAATTTTAGAAATTAAAAAGTAAATTTTTACTAATAATTCTAAAATTGTATTTCTGATTAATGTGTCAGCTTTTTTATTTATAATTTTATTTTCATCAATGTTTTATGATATTTTATTTTAAATTCTGTAAAGAATTTTCTTTGTTTTTTTCAGATAGATTATAGTTCAAGAAATAGGTTTGATTAAGAAAGAAGAATATTCTATATTGATGATTGAATTTGAAAGAAAAATAAAAAAATGAAGGAAAATAAATGAAAAATTGGAATAATCTTAAAATAAAGAAGAAAAAAATATAAAAAAAGTTGTTTTGAAATAAAACTTTATGATTTTTTATTTTATAAAAAAACGTAAATTATATCTTTGATAGAGTTTGAAAGAAAAAATATATATTTTATGAAATATTTTGAAATGATTTGAAAGAAAATGATTGATTTTTAATAAAAAGAGTGATATCATAAGTTTAAGAAGAGAAAGGGGGAATAGAATGCTTAATATTGAAAGATATAACTTGATTTTAGAACTAATTAAAAATAAAAAGAATATAAAGCTAAATGAGTTGGTAGAAGAAATGGATGTATCAGAAGCAACTGTTCGTAGAGATCTTAATTTTCTTGAAGAAAAAGGAAAAATCAGAAGAGTTCATGGAGGAGCAGTTCTGATAGAAAATAAAGAGGAAGATATTATTTATAAAAAAATGGTATTTTCAGAAGAAAAAAATAAAATAGGTAGAGCAGCAGCAGCTCTTGTGAAAAATGGGGATATTATTTTTTTAGATGCTGGGAGTACAACAGAATGTATGATTAAGTATCTAGAAGATAAAGCTGATATAAAAGTAGTTACTAATGGATTTACTCATATGGAAGAACTTACAAAACTAGGGATAGAAACTTATCTTATAGGAGGAAAAGTTAAGATAAAGACAGGGGCAACAGTAGGAGCAACAGCAGCTCTTTCATTAAAAAGCTACAATTTTGATATTTCTTTTATAGGTGCTAATGGGATTACACTTGATGGATATTCTACACCTGATCCTGAAGAAGTTATTGTAAAAAGTGAGGCCATAAAGAGAGGCAAGGAAGTATATTTTCTTTGCGATGAATCAAAATTTAAAGCAAATAGTTTTATAAATTTTGCTTCATTAGATGATGGAATGCTGATAACAAATGGAAAAATACCAATAGAACTTGAAAAAAGCATAAGGAAAAAGGAGGATTAAAATGATTTATACTGTAACTTTAAATCCTGCTATAGATTATTATATTGTGATGGATAAATTTGTAGAGGGAGAATTAAATTCACTTAGAGATGGGTATACTCTAGCTGGTGGAAAAGGTATAAATGTATCTAAAGTTTTAAAAAATTTTGGAAGGGAAAATACAGCACTTGGTTTTGTAGGTGGGTTTACAGGGGACTATATAAAAAACAGCCTGAAGACATATGGAGTTGAAGGAAACTTTGTAGAACTTGCAGAGAATACAAGAATAAATATAAAAATGAAAACAGAAGAAAAAGAAAGTGAGATATCAGGTAAATCACCAGTAATTACTGAAGAAAATAAAAAAGAACTTTTAGACAGCTTAAAGAAGATAAAAGATGGAGATGTACTGGTATTGTCAGGAAGTGTTCCCAAAACTATGGGAAATGAGATATACAAGGATATTATCAAAAAAGTTCCAAAAGGTGTAAAAGTTATACTTGATACTAGAGATGAACCTTTTAAATTTTCTCTTGAAGCAGGAGTATATCTAACTAAACCAAATAAAAATGAACTTTCTGAATTCTTTGAAAAAGAACTTAAAACAATTGAGGAAATAATGGAAGCTGGAGAAAAGTTGAGAACTATGGGAAGTGAAAATGTCATAGTATCTATGGGAAAAGATGGTTCTATGCTGATAACTGAAAGTGGAGTATATCTCGGAAATGCACCTGTTGGAAAACTTGTAAGTTCAGTAGGAGCAGGGGATTCAATGGTGGCAGGAATTATATATGGAATAACAGGTGGAAATTCAATAGAAGATTCATATAAATATGGTATTGCATCAGGAAGTGCTACTGCATTTTCTGAAGGATTGACAACACTGGAAACTATGGAGAATTTATTAAAAGATATTAAAATTAAAAAAATTAAATAAGGGGGACAAATTATGATAAACAATATGCTTTCTGAAAATTGTATCAACCTTGATTTAAAAGGAACTAATAAAGGTCAAATTATTGATGAACTGGTAGAAATGTTAAATGCAGCAGGGAAACTTAATGACAAGGAAGAGTATAAGAAAGAAATATTAAAAAGAGAATCACAAAGTTCAACTGGACTGGAAGAAGGGATAGCTATTCCTCACGCTAAAACGAGTGCAGTAAAAGTTCCAAGTATTGCTTTTGGATTATCTAAAGCAGGTGTAGACTACGATTCGTTAGATGGAGAACCTTCAAAATTATTTTTTATGATTGCAGCTCCAGCAAATGCTTCTGATACTCATATAGAAGTTTTGTCAAAACTTACAACAACATTATTAGATGATGATATAAGAGAAAGACTTTTAAATGCTACTTCACCAAAAGAAGTAATAGAAATATTATCAATAGATACGGAAAAAGGGGAAGAGCATGATAAAAGAGATACAGGAATGCCAGAAGTACTGGCAGTAACAGCTTGTCCTACAGGAATAGCTCATACTTATATGGCTGCTGATGCTCTTATCAAAAAAGCTCTTGCTATGGGAATTAATATAAAAGTTGAAACAAATGGTTCAACTGGTGTAAAAAATGAACTGACAGATGAAGAGATAAAAAATGCAAAGGGAATAATTGTAGCAGCAGATAAAAACGTTGAAATGGATAGATTTGCAGGAAAACATGTTGAGATAGTCCCTGTAAAAGAAGGAATAAAAAATCCTGAAAAACTTATAAAAAATGCTGTAGCTCAAACAGCACCAATATATTCAGTATCAGGAGAAAAAACATCATCATCTTCTAAAAAAGAAAGAACAGGATTCTATAAACATATAATGTCAGGGGTTTCAAATATGCTTCCATTCGTTGTAGGAGGAGGAATATTAATAGCACTTTCATTTATGTTTGGTATACATGCAAGTGATCCAAGTGACCCATCATTTAATCCTTTAGCGAAATTATTAAGTGATATTGGAGGAGGAAATGCATTTTTCCTTATGGTTCCAGTAATGGCTGGATTCATTGGAATGAGTATAGCTGACAGACCGGGATTTGCTCCAGCAATGGTAGGGGGACTTATTTCTCTGAATAATGGAGGAGGATTTTTAGGTGGACTTATAGGTGGATTCCTTGGTGGTTACAGTGTTGTATTGTTGAAGAAGGTATTCAGTAAACTTCCTGAAAGTTTAGAAGGTATCAAACCAGTTCTTCTATATCCATTGTTTGGTATATTTATTACAGGTGCCTTAATGTATGGAGTGATTATAGACCCAATTGCAGCATTGAACACAGGAGTTACTAATTTTCTTGAAACTTTAGGTACAGGAAACCTTATCCTTCTTGGAGCTGTATTAGCAGGAATGATGGCAGTAGATATGGGAGGTCCAGTAAATAAGGCAGCATTTACATTTGGTATTGCTATGATAGCTGCTGGAAACTATGCACCTCATGCAGCAGTAATGGCAGGAGGAATGGTACCACCTCTAGGAATAGCTTTGGCAACTACATTCTTTAAAAATAAATTTACAAAAGATGAAAGAGATGCTGGAAAAACTTGTTATATAATGGGATTATCATTTATTACAGAAGGGGCAATTCCATTTGCAGCCTCTGACCCGATAAGAGTTATACCAGCAAGTATAATAGGAGCAGCAATTGCAGGAGGACTTTCAATGTTCTTTGGAGTATTGTTACCAGCACCACATGGTGGAATATTCGTTTTCCCAGTAGTTACAAATCCAGTAATGTATCTTGTATCAGTAGTTATTGGTTCAGTTGTAACAGCCTTTATATTAGGAACTTGGAAGAAACCAGTAAGTGAAATTTAATTTATTTATAGAAGAAAAAGGGTCATTTTTTATTCATCAAAACATGAAATAGAAAACAGAGGAACTATGTCATTTAAATATAATTTTTAAAGAATAGAGATAAAAGAGGAAATACTTATTTTTAAGGCTACAGGTAATAAAATTACCTGTAGCCTTTTTGTATTTAACGAATAAAAAATTCAGACTATAATTTTTCTATTTTTAATTTTATAAAGAAATATTTTTTATAATAATATTCTATATTCTTTATGCAGTAAATTAAGAGATAAATAGAAATATCAAAGTAAGTTATTATATATGACTGCATGAGAAGAGGAATACTTAAAGAAAATTCAAACAGTATTTATGGAATAGAAAATAATAACAAGTGGATTTAAGAGGCTAAAGAATTTTTGTTATCTGTTATATCCTCGAATGATAAATATTCCATTTTTTATTTTGTAAGGGATACGATGAATATTTAGTATTTCTTCTAGTTCTTCTGTTGCATCTATCTTCTTAGGATTTTCTAGATGATTTTGATGTATATAGTAAAAAGGATATATTTTTATCCAATCAATAACAAAAAAATTTCCATTGCAAATATTTTCAAATGACCAATCTCCCAAATATGTTAATTCTTCTTCGATTATGTTTTCTTCTGGAAGTATTTCTTCATCAAGACGTTTTAAAATAAAAGGTGGTTCAAAAGGCATTTCAGTTTCCATAGCCAATAAAAGATCACACCATTTTGAATTACTCATGACTCTGTACAGATGTCTGCTGTCTACTATTTTTTGTATTTTCTTTTTTAGGATAATATCCAAAATCTCAACTCCTTTTTGTAAAATATCAGAATAAAATTAATTATATAACGACGAGATTATATCACGATATATAGGAATAATTCAAGAATTTAAAAATGATAAGAATACTTAATTAAAAGAAAATTATAGATTTTTTATTGTGGAAAACAAAAATATATATATATTTAAAATGAAGATGATTTTAAAATTGTAAAAAAACAAAAAATATCTTTATAAAATATGAAAGGTAACTAAAAATATTGACATTATAAAAATGTGAGGGTATACTTAATTTACATGAAATAAAATAAAAAACATCGGAGGGGGGATATGTAGAAGTTATCATCTAAATGGTAAACTTGAAAGGGAAGAAAATTATATTGATGGAATTATAAGTGGAGAATATAAAATATATAATGAAAATGAAGTTATGGTAGAAAAAGGTCAAATTAAAAATGAAGTTCAAGATGGAATAATTGAAAAGTTTTATCATAGTGGGACACCTTATATTTTGTATTATATTAATGATAATAAAATTAATGGAAAATTTCAAGCTTTTTATAGAAATGGAAATTTAATGGGAGAATGTGATGTATTAAATGATTTATTGAATGGAACATTTAAAAAATATGACAAACTAGGGAAAGTTCAAGAAGAGGTTATTTTTGAAAATGGAGTACCTATTCCTGAAATAAAGATAGAAACTACTTTTCCTGCTGAGTGTGATTATGTAATAGATGCTTTAAAAAATGAAATACAAAAAGAAAAAGATGATGATAAAGAGGAATATGAAAATTCATTTTTTAGAAATTAAGAGATTAATAAAAATTATCAAATAAGATATTAAAAAATAGATTAAAAAAATCTAGGATTTGCTAGGATAATATAAACTGTTGTGGTATTATAAAATATACTAATAATAGGAGAAAAGATATATGATATATGACATAGTAGTAATTGGAGGAGGCCCAGCTGGGAGTGTTTTTTCAAAATTTATTAACAATAAATATAAAGTTCTTCTTTTAGACAGAAGAGATTATGAAGATGAAAACAATAAAATTATAAAATGCTGTGGAGGACTTTTGGCTCATGAAGCTCAAGCTGCTTTATCAGGATTAGGATACTCTTTATCAAAAGATATATTGGTATCACCTCAAGTATTCAATGTGCAGGTAATAGATTATGATAATAATCTTAAAAAGAAGTACTATAAAAATTATTTGAATTTTGATAGAGAGAAATTTGATAATTATCTTTTATCTCAAAAAGCATCTCATGTAGAATTAATTAAGGGAGCTTTATTTATAGATTATTCAGAAGATGAAAATGGCATTTATACAGTTATCTATAGAATAGGAATGGATATAAAAAAAGTAAAAACCAAAATGATAGTAAGTGCTGAGGGAGCAAATTCTCTTATTAGAAAAAATTTAGACAACAAATCAAAAAATGATTATATTGCCATTCAAAGAGTTTATAAAATGAAGAAAGATTTTTCATATCATATGGCTATATTTGATAAAAATATAAATAATTATTATTCATGGTTGGTCCCAAAAGGAAATGAGCTTATACTAGGAACTATTTTAAAAAAAGGGAAAGGCAGCTGGGATAAATTTCACCAATTAGAAGAGAGAGTTAAATCAGAGGGAATAGATATCAATGACATAATCAGAGATGAAGGAACTTTTATAAGAGTTCCTAAATGGAATGAATATTTCATGGCAAAGGACAGGATAGCACTCATAGGAGAAGCAGCTGGACTTATAAGTGCCAGTTCATCTGAGGGAATAAGTTATGCTCTTATTAGTGGTTATTATCTGGCAGATTCTATAAATAAAAAAGGTATAAAAAGTGGAATTATAGACTACTGTAAAAGAACTGAAAGTATAAGAATGAAGTTAAATTTAAAGATTTTAAAAGGAAAATTGATGTATAATTCTTTTATTAGAAAGTTTATAATAATGTCAGGAGTTTTTTCAAATAAAGATTATATAAAATAAGATGTAAAAAGAGGATATAAGTTAATCTAACTTTGATATATCCTCTTTTTTTATTAATATTTATTTGTTGATATATTTAGCAGCTTCCTGTCCTGCAATACGTCCAAAAATAACAGCAGCACTATAAGCACCAGAGTTACTATTTGCAACTTCACCAGCTGCGTATAGACCACTTACAATATTTCCATTATCATAAAGAACTTGAGTTTTTTCATCAGCAACAACTCCACCTCTAGTCATATGTATAGCAGATTCTACCTGTACACCATAATAAGGACCTTCAGTCATAAATTCTTTCTTAGTAGGATTTTCTCTGAATGGATCTTTAATTTCTCCACGAACAGCTTTATTAAATTCTTCAACTGTTGTTTTTAAATTGTTTTTATCTATTCCTAATTTATCTGCTAATTCATCAAGAGTAGCAGCTTTTGTATGAAGACCTTGAGCTGTATGTTTTTGAAGACGGAAACTTGCATCATAAAGTTTTTGATCATAGATGTAAAAAACAGCAGAATCAGGCTGATCAAGTATTTTTTGTGCAGTAGAAAATCTAGTTGCGTAAGTGATATTTTCACTTGTAAATCTTTTTCCATCTTTATTCACAAGAATAAATCCATCTCCTCCACCAGTTAAATCTCTTGTTTGTCTGATAATGAAAGGGAATATATTCAACACTTCAAGATTAGCAGTTTTTATATTATTTTTTTCAAATACAGGAATAAAATCTCCTGTGGCACCTATTTGGTTTGAAGTTTGGAAAACTTCAGATCCGGGAACATATTTTTTAAGTAGTTCTTTATTAGCAGAGAATCCACCTGTAGCAATAATAACAGCTTTAGCGTTGATGTCATAGAAATTATTTCCATTTTGTACTTTTACACCAGCTGCTTTACCATCTTTCATAATAAGGTCAAGTCCTTTTGTCCCAGTACGAACATCAATTCCTAATTCCTTTACTTTCTTTTCCATACCATCTTGGATATGAGCTCCAGCATAAGCATTAGATTCAGCCATATGTCCTCTTTTTCCATAGTTATAGTTTAATTTTACCCCAAAGCTTCTTAGCCATTTATCTAAAACAAATGCCCCTTCAGCTTGTGCTCTTATTCTTTCAGGAGTGTCTAGAGGATTAGTATTATCAGCAATAAGTGCTTCAACAGTATCATTTATTCCTCTAGCTTTTTGAGCTTCTGAATTAATAAGGTCATAAAAATTCATATCATATTTTCCATTACCACTAAGAATATCTAATTTTTCAATAAGAATTATGTTTTTTAATCCAGCTTCTCTTGCAGATATAGCAGCAGCTAGCCCAGCAGGACCTCCACCAATGATTACAAGATTAGTATTTACAGCTTTTAAATTAGTGACAGGCTGTTCTGGAGCTTTAGTATTAAATCTGATTCTTCCAAAATCCTTCCCGTTAGATTTAAGAGCTTCAGCAACAGCTTTTTTTATTCCAAAAGAAGTATAAGAAGCACCAGATACACTATCAACAATAGGTGATTGAGCTTTTAAAATTCTTTCTTTTAATACAGGAAATGCTCTTGATATTATGTGAGAAGTTTCAGAGTCTGAAACAAGCTTAATATCTTCTATTTTTTCCCCAGTTGTTACAACATCAACTTTAATTTTTCCAGAAAATCCATCTCCAGTTCCAGATGTTGTCACTGTACCAGCTGCAAATATAAAAGCACTGATAAGTAAAAATAATGCAGTTGTAAATAATTTTTTCATTTGTTTATCTCTCCTTTTAATGATTTTCAGTATATCAATAATTAATTAACTTAATTATTGCGACATACCAGTTTATTATAATCTATAAAATGAAAAAAGTAAATTTTAAATTTTTATTTATATAAATATTTTTGTGGTGTAATGAATTTTTTTACTGAAATTAAATGATATTATGTAAATAGAAAATATAATTTTTATAATATAAAAAAGTAAAATATTTAAAATCATTTTTGAATTTGAAGGTAATGTTGCAAATTGATGATTTTTAATCATTTATTTGAATAACTTCTTTCTCTCCAGTATTTTTGTTTTGAGATATTGGAAGTACAACTACCTTATTGTAATTTTTTATTTTATTTAAAATTTTAAATAGAAAGATTGTTTTAAAATAAATTATAACGTACCTAAAAATATCATAATAATTATTTTAACTCCATTGACATTTGTAATTACATATGATAATATTAAGTCAAAGAAGTATGGAGGTGTCAAAATTGAAAATTAATAGAGAAGATATTAAAAAAATGTTTCTGACATCATGTGAGCTTTTAAAAGCCAATGCTGATGAACTCTCTGAGATAGATTCAAAATTTGGTGATGGAGATCATGGGATAACTATTGTAAAAATAGCAAATGCTATTGAAAAAGATATAGAAAACTGGAATTCAGAAACAAGTATAAAAGATTTTATAGATAATTTAGGAATGAGTGCTATGGGAGTTAATGGAGGGTCAGCAGGACCTCTTTGGGGAAGTTGGATATCTGGTTTGGCTGTTGGAATTCCAGAAGGAGCAGAAGAATTAGATGAGCAGATTATAAAAGATATGTTCACAGCTTCATTGGAAGAGATGAATGATGTGTCTGGTGCAAAAATTGGAGATAAAACTATGATGGACGCTTTTATACCAGCAGTAACAGCAATTACAACTTCTAAATCTGATATAAAAGGAATGTTCAAAGAAGCAGCTATAGCTTCAGAACAAGGGTGTGAAGATACTAAAAACTATATTTCAAAATTTGGAAGAGCAAAAAGTTATAAAGAGAAAACTTTAGGATTTAAAGATGCAGGAGCAGTTTCAATGAATCTTTTATTTCAGGGATTTGCAAAAAGTTTTGAATAAAATAAATTAATAGGAGGAGTTTTTATTATGAAAATGAAAAAATTCATCAATGATCCAAGTAATTTAACACAAGAACTTTTGGAAGGACTGGCACTTTCTAATCAGGATATTATTGAGTTGACAGAAGGAACAAGATTAATAGTGAATAAAAAATTAAAAGATGCAGACAGAGTTACAATTGTAACTCTTGGAGGAACAGGGCATGAACCTGCTATCAGTGGGTTTGTAGGGGAAGGAATGGTAGACATATCTGTACCAGGAGATATTTTTGCAGCACCTGGACCTCAACAATGTTTTGAAGCAATAAAAATGGCAGATAAAGGTAAAGGAGTGCTTTTTGTAGTATTGAATCATGCTGGAGATATGCTTACAGCTAACCTTACTATGAAAATGGTAAAAAAAGCTGGGTTAAATGTAATTAAAGTAGTTACTCAAGATGATGTGGCTAATGCACCTAGAGAAAATGCTGATGACAGAAGAGGACTTGTTGGGTGTGTACCTCTGTACAAAATAGCAGGAGCAGCAGCTGCAGAAGGAAAATCTTTAGAAGAAGTGGCAGAAATAGCTCAAAAGTTTGCTGATAATATGGCAACAATAGCAGTGGCAGCAAAAGGTGCTACTCACCCAAGTACAGGAGGAGTTATAGCTGAACTCGATGATGATGATATGGAAATAGGAATGGGACAGCATGGAGAAGGTGGAGGAGGAAGAATGCCACTTAAAACTGCTGATGAAACAGCTCAAATTATGCTTGATGCTTTATTAAAGGACTTGGATATTAAAAGTGGAGAAAAATTATTGTTAATAATCAATGGAACTGGTGCAACTACTCTTATGGAACAATTAATAGTATTCAGAAAATGTTATAATTATTTAAAAGAAAAAGAAATAGAAGTTGTAGCTAACGTAGTTGGGGAATTATTGACAGTTCAAGAGCAGGCAGGGTTCCAAATGATGATAGCAAGAATGGATGATGAACTTATTCATTACTGGAATCAACCTTGTAGAACACCATATTTTAAAAAATAAGTGAGGTAGAATTAATGGCAGAACAATTTGGAAATAAAATAGCAAAAGATTATATGACAGACATTCCATTTGAAAATAATAAATCATTTTATGTAAAAGGTATGGAAAATATGGACTGGGGTATGAAATCACGTCTGGCTAAAATATTTAATCCGAAAAGTGGAAGAACAGTCATGTTGGCATTTGATCATGGATATATAATGGGATCAACAGCAGGACTGGAAAGATTAGATTTAGCTATTCCACCTTTAGCAGAAGATGTAGATGTTTTTATGGCAACTAGAGGAGCTATGAGAACTTGTATTCCTCCTCATTTTGATAAAGGCTTGGCTTTAAGAGTTACAGCAGGAGGTTCTGTACTTGATGATGATATGAGCCATGAAGTAATAGGTGTAGATATAGAAGATGCTATTCGTATGAATGCAACATGTATGGCAGTACAGACATTTATAGGAGCTCCAGGGCAGAAAGAATCAATAGCTAATCTTACAAAAACTATAGATATGGGAAATAAATATGGCATACCAGTAATGGGAGTAGTGGCAGTTGGAAAACAAATGGAAAGGACAACTAAATATTTCCTTCTTGCAACAAGAATTCTTGCAGAATTGGGAGCTCATATAATCAAAACTTATTATTGTGAAGATTTTGATAAAGTAGTGGCAGCTTGTCCTGTTCCTATTGTAGTAGCAGGTGGGAAGAAACTTCCAGAAGATGAAGCATTGGAAATGACATATAATGCTATCAGACAGGGAGCAGCAGGAGTAGATATGGGAAGAAATATATTCCAAGCTGAAGATCCTAAAGCTATGGCTAAAGCAGTAGCAAAAGTAGTTCATGAAAATTATACGGGAAAAGAAGCATATGATTATTATCTTAGTATTAAAAAATAAAAGATTTTGAGGAGGAAAATATGGAATTTGTACATATAGGTGTTCCTACTACAGAGATAAAAGAAAATGAAATATATTTAGCACCCTTAAAAGTATTTGTAACAGTTGCTGACAATCATGAATATAAATTTGAATATTTAAGATATGAAAGTGGAACTCCACTTCCTATTGAAATGCAGCATCAACCTCATGTAGCTATAAAAGTAGCATCTATTGAAGAAGAAAAGAAAAAAATGGATAGAGTAATTTTTGATACTTTTGATGCTGGAGATATAAATATAGCTTTTGCTATCAAAGAGGGAGTAATCTTTGAATTGATAGAAGATAAAAAATAAATAAAAAGAAATTATGTGGAAAAAAGCGGTGTAATAAGCCGCTTTTTTATATACTAAAAAATCATAAGATTTGGAAATAACAAAAAATATTAAGAAAAAAGTTAAAATAAATAGAAAATAAGATTTGGAAATAACAAAAAGTATTAATCTCTAAAGAAGTAACAGATATCATATTTTTTATTTATAAATTCTTCATTATAAATGAATATAATATAGAGGAATTTAAAAGGTAACTTTATGTAAAAAAAACTCTGTTGAAAGTTACCTTGAAGAAATTATTAAAATAAATTAAACTTGAGCTATAAAAGATAAATAAAATATGAGGGGGACTTTATGAAAACTAATTTTAAAGATAGCGTACAAGTTTTTGGTAGATCATTGCTTCTTCCAATAGCAGTAATGGCTCCAATAGGTATGGTAATGGGGATAACGGGAGCATTGACACAAAATTATATGATTTCAAGATTTCCATTTTTAGGAAATGAATTTTTAAATATGCTGATTAATAGCTTAAAAAGCATAACAGGTGTTGTTTTTGATAATATTCCTTTGCTGTTTGCAATGGGAGTCGCATATGGTATGTCAAAAAAGGAAAAAGGAATAGCTGTCTTTGCAGCTGTTCTAGCATATCTTACTTTGAATATTGTCATGAACGTATACTTAAAAACAACAGGTATGCTTGTAACAAAAGGTATGTCGCAAGTAGGTCAGGGAATAGTTTTAGGAATACATACTCTGAAAATAGATGCTGCTGGAGGAATCATCAGTGGACTTATAGCTGCAAAAATGACTGATAAGTTTTATAAACTTGAACTGCCATTAGCTTTTGCTTTTTTTAGTGGTAAAAAATCAGTACCTATTATAACATTTATGGTTATGATACCAGTGGGAATTGTAGTACCTGTTGTATGGGGAGTTATTACAAAGATTCTTTTGAAATCTTCTTTTATATTTATGAATGATAAATTTGGTTTGGCAGTTTACTGGTTTATGCACAGATCACTTATTCCATTTGGACTGCACCATGTACTTGCTTCCATTGTAAGATTTACAGAGGCAGGAGGAACTTATATGATAGAAGGGCAGGCATATATTGGAATATTAAATGCTGTAAATCATGTATTATTTGTATTAGGGCCTCAAAGTCCTTATTGGAATGAGCTTATGCCTAAACTTACAAGTTATCTGGGAGCTGGTCAAATGCTTACAACTTTGTTCAGAGTACCAGCAATAGGACTTGCAATGTATCATACATCTTATGCCAGAAATAAGAAAATAGCTGGAGGGGTTATTCTTACTGTTGTACTTACAGCTTTTTTAGGGAACGTAACAGAACCACTAGAATTTTCATTTTTATTTATAGCACCACAACTTTTTGTTGTTTATGCAGTACTTTGTGGAATAATGGCACTTCCGTTGAATTTTTTAAATGTATCAATCGGATACATAAGAGGAACTATATTTGATTTTGGAATATTTGGACTTCTTTATGAAAATACACATTGGGTACAGCTTATTCTTTTAGGAATTGTAAACTTTGTAGTATTTTATGTTGTATTCAGATTTGCAATTACAAAATTTAATCTTGAAACTCCAGGGAGAGAACAGGGAGAAATGGAAGATAATAGAAATAACCAATATCTAAAAGAAAAACAATATGGAAAAGTAGCTGAAATAGTAGTAGAAGGTCTTGGTGGAAAAGATAACATAATAAATGCTGAAAACTGTATTACAAGATTAAGAGTGGATATAAAGAATAAAGAATTAATAAATCAAGCAAAACTGAAGGAAGCTGGGGCATCGGGAATATTTTTCCCACAGGAAAATCATATTCATGTTGTATTTGGGCCATATGTAGAATTTGTAAAAAATGCTGTTGATGATTATCTTAAAAAATAGATGAATATGAGTTTTGGGAGGAAAATATGAGAGCACTCTACGATTCGAAGAGTAAGACAATGGACTATTTTGGTATAAAAGAATTAGTATCTAAAGAAGCAAAATATCAAGCATGGCTGAATATAGAGGCAGCTTTGGCAAAGGCCCAAAGTGAATTTGGAATAATACCTAAAAAAGCAGCTGAAAATATAGAAAAAGCAGCTAAAATAGAATATATAGATTTTAAATTGATGGATGAAATATATAAAAAAATAGGACATGGCTTTGTACCATTTATAAAAGTTTTTATAAAAGCCTGTGATGAAATATCTGGGGAAAATGAAAGTTCAAAATACATTCATTATGGTGTAACTACTCAAAATATACAGCAGAGTGGGCAGCTTATTATTTTGAAACAGGTACATGAAAAATATCTTTTAATTTGTTCTAAAATATTGGAAAATTTAGCTGAACTTGCTGAAAGGAATAAAGATTCAGTAATGGCTGGAAGGACACATGGCAAACATGCTACACCGATTACATATGGCTATAAGGTATCAGTGTGGATAAGTGATATACTTGCAAGTGTAGAGAGAATGAAAGAAGTTGAGAAAAGAGTTTTTAAAATAATGATGGGAGGAGCAGTTGGAGCTTTCAATACATCAGGGGAAACTGGAAGAAAAGTTCAGAATAGAGTAGCAGAAATACTTGGAATGTATTCTATGGAAGTTCCTTCACGAAACATAACAAGTCATAAAGAAGAATATATAATGGGGCTGGCTCTTTTAGCAAATAACTGTCATAAAATAGCAGAAGAGGTATATACTACTTCAATAGAGGAATATGGTGAAGTATCAGAAGCTTATGAAGAGGGAACAGTAGGAAGCAGTACAATGCCTCAAAAAATAAATCCAAAACTTGCTAAGGGAATAATAGCAAATTCACAAAAACTTTATTCTATAGTGCCGATGGGATTATACTCAGGAAGCAGACCTTTTGAAGCTGACAGTTCATCATATATGCTTTTTGACGCAGCTCTGGAAGAGGCTATGGAATTGATAACAGAAGTATTATTGAGGACAGAGGAACTTACTAGAACAATACAGATATTTAAAGAGAGAATGTATCAAAATGTTCTTAATAACAAAGGACTGGATAACAGTGAATATATTATGATGAAGATAGCAGAGAGATTAGGGAAAGATAAAGCTCACTCAATAATTTATGAATTAGCTATAAAATCAGAAACTGAGCATAAAGATTATTTACAATTGTTAAAAGAAAATGAAGTAATTTCAGAAGTTTTTAATGAAGAGGATATAAAGAATATGCTTAAACCTGAAAATTATATAGGGTTATCTTCTGAATTAGCAGAAGAAATGGCAGAAAAAGCAAGAAAGAAAGCAACAGAAATTAGAAAATAGATATAGAAACAAATACAGAATACTCATAATTATTGAAATTATCAATATTTTATGAAATCCGCTAGAACACTCGTGACTTTAGTCATGAGATGAATAGCGGTTTTTTTTTGTTAGAAAAAATTTGTAAAAATTTCTAGCATATGATATATTAGTTTTAGGTGATTAAATATGTCTAATATTAATTTTGGAAGAGGTTATGTATATTCAATACAGTATCATATGGTTTGGTGTGTAAAATATAGATATAAAATTTTAAATGATGATATTGATAAAAGTTTAAAAGAAATAATTAAAAATTTAGCTGATGAAATTAATATAAAAATTATTGAATATGAAACTGATGAAGATCATATTCACTTGTTAATTGAATGTAGTCCACAACATTTCATTCCTACGATTGTTAAGATTCTAAAAGGAAGTTCAGCTAGAAAAATGTTTGTAAAATATCCTGAATTGAAAAAAAGATTGTGTGGTGGAAATCTTTGGAACCCAAGCTATTTTGTCGCAACTGTATCTGAAAATACTGAAGAACAGATTAGAAAATATATTCAAACTCAAAAAATCAAGTAAAATAAAGAGGAAACTATGGCGAATTATGTATTGACATTACCATTAAAAACTGAAAAATGGCAGGAAGATATTTTAGAAAAAAGATTAAATATCGCAAGAATGATATACAATGCCTGCCTTAGTGAAATCCTTTCAAGATATTACAAAATGAAAAAAGATGCTGAATATCAAAATATAAAAGAGCTTGATAAAAAAGAACAAACTAAAAAATACAAAGAATTGGATAAAAAATATGGTGTTTCAAAATTTGAATTAAACAAATATATGAAACCCATGACACAAAAATTCAAGAAAAATATAGGCTCACAAATGGGACAAGAAATCGCAGAAAGAGCATTTTTAACATTTGAAAAATTAAAGTATGGGAAAGCAAAAAAAGTATTTTTCAAAAAATATGGTGAATTTTACTCTGTTCGTGAAAAAGGTGATAAGACAGGATTAAGATTTTTTAAAGAAAGTCAATCTATTAATTGGTTGGGATTAGATATTCCAGTTGTAATAAAAAAGAATGATGAATATGCGCAAAAATGCTTTTTAGATAAGTTGAAATTTTGTAAATTGATTAAGAAAAAAATTAAAGGTAAAAATAAATATTATGTACAAATAACTTTTGAAGGAGTTCCGCCACAAAAAAGAGAAATAAAAATTAATAATTCTGAAGTTGGAATTGATATAGGAACTTCAACGATTGCAATAGTTAGTGATAAAAAAGTAAACTTTAAAATATTAGCTGAAAATATTGAAATAAATGAAAGTGAAAAAAATAAATTACAAAGAAAGTTGGACAGACAACGACGATCAAACAATCCTAAAAAATATAACAAGGATGGAACAATAAATATTTTAAATAAAGAAAAATGGATTAAAAGTAAAAATTACTTGAAAACACAGAATAAATTAGCAGAAATTCAAAGAGTAATTGCAGACAAAAGAAAGCAATCGCATAATATTTTAGCAAATGAAATTATTCAACTTGGAACTAATATTAAAGTTGAAACAATGAATTTTCAAGGTTTACAAAAACGAGCGAAAAATACTGAAATCTCTGAAAAAACTGAAAAATATAAAAAGAAAAAAAGATTTGGAAAATCGTTATCAAATAGAGCACCAGCAATGTTGATTGAAATTATCAATCAAAAGTTAAAATATTTAGGAAAATCAATAAAAAAAATTAATACTTTCAAGGTAAAAGCCAGCCAATTAAATCATAGCAGTGGAGAATTTGAAAAGAAAAATCTATCACAAAGATGGGCGAATGTTAACGGAATAAAGGTTCAAAGAGATTTGTATTCAGCCTTTTTAATCAAAAATGTAAAAGAAAATTTAGAAGAAGTAGATATTGAAAAAACTAAAAAAGAATTTACCAACTTTGTAAAATTACACAATTTAGAAATTGAAAGGATAAAAAAATCCCACACTAAAACATTGAAAAGTATGGGAACTTAAAAAATAAAAAAGGTTTTGAAGTGAGCCGACAGGACGTTAATTGCTCTATTGGGAGTATTGTCCATTAAAGTCTTGGGGAAATTAGTTAGTGTTTGAAACATAGATTTCAAAAGAAACTTAATTAGTACCCAAGAACCTCGTGACTTTAGTCGTGAGAGCTTCAGGGGTATTTTTAACATAACGGACAAGAAGCTGCCCACTTCTATAAGTGATGTGATGAATTGCTTTATTGTTTTTTAGATGACAAACTGAAAGTTTGAAAATAAGACAAGCAGTCTAAAAATATAAAGAAACGTAGGAACTATAGAGATAGCTTGGTAAATATAGCTGACTAACAAAAGCAATTACTTTCCAAAAAAGAAACTCCAGTTTCAAAAATTACAAAGTAATTTTAAATGAGAGAGGTTAATGTATTGATAAAAATTTGAGATTAAAATATAGCTATTTTATTTTACAAATGCTTTCTTGAATCTATACATAGATTAATATCTGTGGTACTATTTAGGTATAAGATTTTCGGGAGGTGAGAAGGCTGAGTATAAATAAATCTGAACTTAAACTTTTAAAAAGAATACAGGAAAAAAAATCTTTTAATTTAGAAGAATCAGAAGATGTATTTAATAAAAGTGAAACAAGTTTGAAAAGAAACATATCCAATCTTAACAGCTATCTCCCTGATGAAAAAAAACTCAAAATATTGAATAATACTGTAACAGCAGAAATAGATTATAGAGATTACATAGAATTTATTCACAATCTTTCTTTGAATGATTATATAATTTCACAGGGAGAACGAATCAATCTCATGATAGTTTATTCTTTTTTCAGCGAAATATTAAATATGACAAGTTTATATGATAATTTAGGAATAAGTCTTACTACAAAGAAAAAAGACAGCAAAGAACTGAGTAATATACTGGAATCAAATGAATTAAAATCTGAAATAGTAGCAAAGAAAGGGATAAAGGTTGTAGGAAATGAGAGAAATTATCGTATTCTTATTGCTTCTATTCTATCAGATGTATTTGATCTCGATTTTGATGACAGTCTTATAAATAGAAAAGCAAATAATCCTTTAGAAAGAATGATTTTTAATTATTTTATAGTTAAAGGAGCAAAGGAAATAAGTAAAGCTAAAACTATGTTAAATGATTTTTTAAAGGAAAATAATTTAAGGATATCTTATTCTTCAAAAAAATTTATATATATCTATATTGCTTTAAGCTTGTATAGGATAAATAGAGGACACAGTATAGAAAATAAAACTATAAAAAATATGGTTGAAATTAATGAGTATAGTATAATGAATAATGAATTTGAAGATAATTTTTTAAGTTATCTGATATCTTCTCTTGATTATACAACTAGATTAGAGCCTATTATCAGCAGGGAGCTTAAAAATCTTACTGAAGAATTTATAGAAAAAGTTCAAAACAGAGTAATAACACAGTTTTATAACTATGATCAATTATTTAATGAAATTTATGGATATATTCATAAATCTCTAATAAGAAACAGTTTTAAATATAGTTTTTATGACAATAATATCGAAAATACAAAAAATGTGTATGCTAATTTATATAATATAGTAAAAAATTCTATAGATACAATAGAAGAAAAATATAAAATATATTTTACACATCAGCAAATATCAGCTATGACTCTTATATTTAGAAAAACTGTTATGAAAAATAAAGTTCTTGGAAGAAATAGAAAAAAGATAGTAATAGTTAGTAATTCAGCAATAGAAAAGATAGATTTTTTTGTAGAGATACTTAAGATTTATACTGATGTAGAAATTGTTTTGAAAATAAATATAAATGAACTTTATTTGCTGGAAGGGAAAGAGTATGATTTAATAATAACTTTTTCAAATAGAATAAAATCTCTTTTGGAATTTAATGGATATGAAAATATAAAACTTGATTTTTATTTAGAGAATAAAGATATAGAAAAATTATTTTCACTAGGAGTTTCCACTGGAAGCAGAAAAATAAAGGTCAATAGTTTTATAGATGAGATAAAAGGAAAGAGCGACGAAGAGATTAAAGAGATTTTATTAAATAAGTATGAGCATTATTTTTTGAATTCATAATGTAAAATAAGGTTGACTAAAAATAAAGTAAATTTAAAAAATTAATTAATGGTGACTAATAAATTTTTAAATTTTACTTTTTAAATAAATCAACCTTATTTTATATCAATTTCTTAGAAATATTTGTATCTCATCTCAAGATAGATATCTTATTTATTTTTGAGAAGATCTCTTATTTCAGTAAGTAAAACTTCTTCTGCTGAAGGAGCAGGTGGTGCTGCTGGAGCTTCTTCTTTTTTCTTTTTAAAATTGTTTATAAATTTGATAAAAATAAATATACAAAAAACAATTATTAAAAAATCTAGAGTATTTTGTAAAAACATTCCATATTTAAGCATAATAGGTTCTGCACCATGAGTAGGAGAAGGAATTGTCAAAGCAAGAGCTGAAATATCAATTCTTCCTGTAACTATACCAATTAAAGGCATAATAATATCATTAACCATACTTGAAACTATTTTCCCAAAAGCTCCACCTATGATAACCCCAACTGCCATGTCCAGTACATTTCCACGTACAGCAAACTCTTTAAATTCTTTAAAAAATCCCATAAAAAACCTCCATTTTTAACAATTATGATAACAGTATATATGTTATTATATATTACTATTAATGAGTCAGTATTCCTTTTATTTTTATATCTAAAAATAAATTATCATTTTTTAATAAAATAAAAAATATTTTGCAAAAATGTATTGACATACTTTACAAAAGATGATAATTTATACCTATGAATAAATTAAGAGAAGATATTTTAGGAGGATAAGATGAGACAAGAAGCAACTATCAATAGAAACAGCATAACTATAAACTTTACAATAAAATATTGTAATAATGCAGAATCTCTATTGGATAGTGATGGATTTAAAAGAATTATAACAGCATTTTTAGAAAAATTAGAAAGAAAAGAAGTTCCAGTTTACATATATATAAAAGAGAGATGTAATTCAGAGGACAATCTTCCAGAGATAATAACAAAATTCTTTAAGCTTCTTATAGTTTTAGAAGCAGAGGAAATAGCTACATTAGATGAAAAATATGCCAGACTTTTGGAAAATAGAGATGTGCTAGTTGAATTTATTGAAAGGCTTTATACTTTCTGGAGAAAATTTGAAAGATATGCAGTTGTAAGAAATACCAAAAGGGGAGAAGGTTTACAAAATGTCAACTTCATTGAAGCTATAAATAATTTTAAAAACCTTATACTCAGTACATACAGACAGATAGAAGAAGCTGTAATGGGGTACAAACATAGGGTATATAGACAATTGAGTGCAGGAATAAATGCAGGAATAATATTAAATGATACTAAGAGAAGTTGCCCTTCTGAATATTCATTTTTAGAAAAGATTCCTTTTATAGAAACAATCATATTACAGCCACCATTTATTACTTACCCAAAAAGAAATACAAGAACAGGAATATTTCAGGAAGTAAAAGAAAATCCATTTAAAGATATATGTATAAACACTGAAAATTGGTTCTGCTATCCAGCTAAAGTAGGAGATTCATTAGCTTTTATATATTTTAATAGATATTTTATGTCACAGGGAATAGCTTTATGTAATCTTTTTGAATTGGCTAGAGAAGAAGAATATATGAATAGAAGACCTGATATATTATATATCTATGGAGTAAAAGATTTTGAAAATGAAATGAAAACTGTATTTTATAATGATAAAGAAAATAATATGATAATAGGGTATGCAAACTATAATGAAGATATAGACTATTTTGGATATATGAAAAAAATGATATTAACACTTCATAATATAAGAATGATAGAAAAGGGAAAACTTCCAATACATGGTGCTATGGTAAATATTGTTATGAAAAATGGAAAGACATTTAATATTGCTATTATGGGAGATAGTGGAGCTGGAAAATCAGAGAGTCTGGAAGCTTTTAGAACTCTCAGTGAAAAATATGTGAAAGATATGAAAGTTATATTTGATGATATGGGAACATTTGTATTAAATGAAACTACCAGTCCTAAAGCATATGGAACAGAAATAGGAGCTTTTGTAAGATTAGATGATTTAGATACAGGATATGCTTATAAAGAGATAGATAGAAGTATTTTTATGAATCCGGATAAAATAAATTCAAGGATAATTATACCAATAGCTTCATACAATGATATTATGAAGGGATATCCTATAGATATGTTTTTATATGCGAATAACTATGAAGAGGGAGAGGAAATAGAATTTTTCAATTCTTCAGAAGAGGCTATACCTGTATTCAAAGCTGGGAAAAGAATGGCTAAGGGAACTACAAGTGAAAAAGGTTTAGTAGATTCATATTTTGCCAACCCATTTGGACCTGTACAAAATATAGCCAAAACAGATATACTCATAGAAAAATTCTTTGAGGATATGTTTAAAAAAGGTGTAAAAGTAGGTCAGATAAGGACTCAATTAGGTATAAAAGGAAAGGAAAAAGATGGTCCTAAAAGAGCTGCACAAAAATTATTTGACCTTATAAAAGATTAGCCTTCTAAGATTTATTTTAAAGTATAAAAAAAGACAGCTGAAGTATATTAGCTGTCTTTTTCTATGTACGAGTAAATTATTTAAGTATATTTATTATAATTCTATTTTAGCACTATCGATAAAAATTCAAATTTTTCAGCTTATCTAAAAAATTTGTTTGATAACCTATTTTTTTCATAGCACATATTATTAAAAGCTTTGTTATTATTTTCAAAGTAGCATAGTTCAAAATAATAAATTTAGAATAACTTTTGCTTTTTAGTAGTAGAGGGCACTTAAAATTATGTGTTTTGGTATTTATCTATTAAAAATACACTCTATTTTTTTACCAGGAACACGACATTTATTGCAAGAGATACATTTGGATCTTCTAGTATCTCCCTCTTCCCATCTCTTTACTAAATCAGGTTCTGCAATAAAAGGTCTGGCTAATGAAAAATATTCTATGGAAGAATTATTGAGTATTTCCTCCATACCTTCTATACTCCTGTTTCCTCCTACTAATATAGTAGGGATTTGAGTATTTTCAGCTATAACATTGGCAAATACTTTAAAATAACTTTCTTCTGAAGGAGAAGAGATAACTCTTGAAGGATTTGCCCCACTTACTTCAATGAAATCAAGACCCATCATAGCAAGCCTTTCACAGACCCAAGAACTTTCTCCGAAGTTTAGTCCTTCATCTTCAAAATCATCACAATTTATTTTCATACCAACAATGAAATCATCTCCAACAGCTTCCCGTATAGAAAGATACACATCAATCAGTATTCTAGCTCGTCCATCTACATCTCCACCATATTCATCTTCTCTTTTATTGTAAAAAGGGTTTAAGAATTGGCTTAAAAGATATCCATGAGCAGCATGTATTTGTATTCCATCAAAGCCACTATTTTTGGCTCTTACAGCTGCATCTCTAAATTTTTCTACTAAATTACATATATCTTCCTGTGTCATTTCTACGGCTTCTATACCAGTTATAGGATTTTTATGGGCACTAGGACCATAAATAACTTTGCCAGAGTTTATATTATTTCTTCCTTGTGAACCTCCAGCAACAATCTGAAGGAAAATATTAGCTCCATATGCATGAACTTTTTCAGTAAGCTGAGTATAGTCATCTATAAAAGAATCATCATAGATACAAAGCATATTAGGTGCAGGAATATCATCTTCTAATACAGAAGAAAAACTAGTAATTATGTTGCCTACTCCCCCTTTAGCAAGATTTTCATAAAGCTCAAAAAGTTCCTTTGTCATATGCCCGTTATCTGCAAGATTTTCCCAAACAGCACTTCTGAAAAGTCTGTTTTTTAAATTAAGATTTGCCAGATTAGTTTTATCAAAAATAGTTTTCATTGAAGCCACCCCTTATGTTACATTTTATTTCTTGAACATAAAATATACAGCTCCTATCATGCAGAAAAATGCATAGATATAATTTAATTTAAATTCTTGTTTCAAATATAATATTGAAAATCCTGAAAATACTATAAGAGTAATTACTTCCTGTATTATTTTCAGTTGAGCTACAGTAAAGTATTGACTCCCTATTCTGTTGGCAGGAATAGAAAAACAATATTCAAAAAATGCTATTCCCCAGCTTGAAGCTATTGCAAATATCAAAGCACTTTTAGTATTTCTTAGATGTCCATACCATGCAAATGACATAAAAACATTAGAAACAAACAATAGACAGATTGGTAAAATTTTCATAATTATCTTTCTCCTTTTGTAAATTATAATTTTAACACAATGATTTTATACCAAAGAAGAAGAATAATCAACAAGATTTTTTAAAATAAGAATTAAATGGTAGCTATATATTTAGTATATGGTTCTCTCAAAAAACCATATACATAATTATATAACTTTTAGGAAAAAAAACAAGGAATTTTTATAAAAAAAGCCTCTTATTATTCTGAAATAATCAGAATGTTAAGAGGCTTTTAAAATTTGTTAAGTATTGATTAAAATATTAATAAATCATTTATTTTATTAATTCTAAAGCTACAGGAACATTTTCTTGAACAGCTTCTTTTTTAATTATTTTATCAGCAACTTCTACTCCAATAGCTCCTATTTCAGCAGGTTTTTGTGCAACAGTGGCAGATAGTTTTCCATCTTTTACAGCAGCAACAGCATCATCAGTAGCATCAAATCCAACAACTACTATATTTTTTCTTCCAGAAGCTTCAATAGCTTTTAAAGCTCCTAATGCCATTTCATCATTGTGAGCAAATACAGCATTGATTTCAGGTTGAGCCTGAAGAATATTTTCCATAACAGTAAGTCCTTTAGTTCTGTCAAAGTCAGCAGATTGTTTAGCTACAACTTCAAGTTTACCAGCAATAGCCTTATTGAATCCTTCACCTCTATCTCTTGCAGCAGTAGTTCCAGGAATACCCTCAAGTTCAACAACTTTACCTTTTCCACCTAATTTTTCAACAATATAGTTACCAGCAACTTCTCCACCTAGTACATTATCAGATGCAACATGAGAAACAACTTTTCCTCCATTAGCAGCTCTGTCAAGAGTTACAACTGGAATTTTGCTTCTGTTGGCTGCTCTTACAGAACTTGCAACAGCATCAGAATCAGTAGGGTTGATAAGAAGAACATCTACACCTTTTACTAGAAGATCTTCTACATTTCCTAACTCTTTAGAAGGGTCATTTTGTGAATCAAGAACTATAAGTTCATATCCCAATTCATTAGCTTTTTGTACAGCACCCTCTTTTAATGTTACAAAGAAAGGATTATTTTGTGTAGAAACAACAAGACCTATTTTCTCTCCAGCTGCTGAGGCTGCTGAAGAAACAGCAACGAGCAGAGCTGCTACTCCAAAAACTTTTAGAAATTTTTTCATTTACACCACTCCTTATTTATTTGTTAGACTTTTTGTCTATTAATACTGCAATTAAGATAACAAGAGCTTTAATCATCATTTGGTAGTAAGATGAAACATCAAGTAGATTTAAAGCATTTCCTAAGACACCGATTATAATAGCTCCAAGAGCTGTCCCTGTAATTTTACCAACTCCTCCAGAAAGAGATGTTCCTCCTAATACCACAGCAGCTATAGCATCAAGCTCATATCCTGTACCTGCTGTAGGTTGTGCAGAAAAAAGTCTGGAAGTTGTTATTACACCAGCAAGAGCAGCAAGAACCCCACAAGTACCATATACCCATATTTTTATTTTATCTACATTTATCCCAGAAAGTTTTGTAGCTTCTTCATTTCCACCTATTGCATATGTATATCTACCAAATTTTGTATGAGATAAGATATAGTGTCCTCCAATAAATAGAAAAATCATTAAATATATAGGAATAGGTATATTGAAAAGATAACCATCACCAATGTTTTCAAAAAGCATACCTCCATCACGGACAGTGATAGGTTTTCCATTGGTGAATACCAGAGTAGCACCCCTTAGGAAAGTCATTGTTACCAGTGTGACAATAAAAGCCTGCAGCTTCATTACTGAAACAAGAAACCCATTGAAGAAACCAAAAATCATTCCTAATAAAAGAGTAATTATAAGAGCAATTACAGGTTCTAGTCCAATATTTAGAAGGTAAGCCATAACTGCACCACAGAAGGCAAGTATAGAACCTACTGAAAGGTCAATTCCTCCTGTAAGAATAACAAATGTCATTCCAATAGCGATTATTGAATTTATAGAAGTCTGTCTTAATACATTTAGAATGTTTGCCATAGACAGAAATCTAGGATTTAGAATAGCTACTATTATAGAAAATATAACAAGACCAATCAATGGTTTATTACTCCAAAGTTTTTTTAACATTATTTCCTCCTACTGCACATCTCATAATTTTTTCCTGTGTTGCCTCTTCTCCTGTGAATTCACCAGTTATCTTGTGATTATGAATAACTAATATTCTGTCGCTAAGTCCAAGTATTTCAGGCATTTCAGATGAAACTATGATGATGCTTAGCCCTTTTTTCTTTAATTCATTAATAAAGTCATATATCTCTTTTTTAGCTCCTACATCTACTCCTCTTGTAGGCTCATCTAATATAAGTATTTTAGGATTAGTTAGCAAAGCTTTAGCAATAGCTACTTTTTGTTGATTTCCACCACTTAGATTTTTTATTTTCTGATCTATAGTTGGGGTTTTAATACTAAATTTTTCAACATATTCCTCTACATTGTCTTTTTCAACTTTCTTGTTAATTTTAAAGAAAGTTGAGAAAAATCCAAGTGATGATATTGTCATATTTTCTTTTACACTTAGACCAAGGACAAGACCATCACCTTTTCTATCTTCTGAAACATATGCTATTCCATTAGCAATACCCTCTTTTGCAGATTTTATATTTTTTCTTGAGCCATTAAGAAGTACAACCCCTGATTGTTTTTTCAAATGTCCATAAATAGTTCTTACAAGTTCAGTTCTTCCAGCTCCCATAAGCCCAGATATTCCTAATATTTCACTTTCATGTAAAGTAAATGAGATATCATCTATATAGTCATTTTTAAGATTTTTCACTTTAAGTATCTCTTTTCCTTTTTTTACATTTACTCTAGGAAATTGTTCATCTAAAGTTCTTCCTACCATATTTTTAATAATAAATTCTTCATCAATATCTTTTACTTCTTTTTCACATATGAATTTTCCATCTCTCATTATTGTTATATCATCACATATTTCTGGAATCTCTTTTAATCTGTGAGATATATATACAATGCTTTTCTTTTCTTTTGTAAGCTCTCTGATTACTTCAAAAAGACTTTCAGTTTCACTATCAGTAAGAGCATCAGTAGGTTCGTCCATAACTATTATTTTCGCATTTTGTGACAGAGCCTTTGCTATTTCAACCATTTGCATCTTTCCGATAGTAAGATTTTTAACTAATGTTTTTTCACTTTCTGTAACATTTAATTTATCAAGAAGAAATCTTGCTTCTCTATCCATAAGTTTAGAATCTATTTTTCCAAAACTATTTGTGATTTCTCTACCTAGAAAAATATTCTCTGTTATACTCAATTCAGGAATAAGATTTAGTTCTTGATGGATAACAGCTATTCCTCTTCCTTGTGAATCTGTTACATTCTTAAAGTTCATTTTTTCATTTCCCAGATAGATATTTCCACTATCCATTTGATATATACCAGTCATAATTTTGATAAGAGTAGATTTACCAGCTCCATTTTCTCCTAAAAGAGCCATTACTCTTCCACGATATATATTCAGTTGAGCTCCATTGAGGGCTTTTACACCTGGGAAAGTTTTGACAATTTCAGTCATTTTTAAAACTATTTCTTTTTCCATATTTTCTCCCTAAAATACCACTCCTGATTTTAGTATTATATTTGCATATGGAGAACATTCTCCAGTTCTTACAATGGCCTCACTATTATGGGTGATTTTTTTAAATTCTTCATGAGGAACAAAAACAACTTTAGGATTCATACCTGCTTCTTTAAAAGATTTCATTATAGCTTCATACATAGGCATATTTTTTTCTTTTATCTCTTCAGCAAGAATTATTTCTTCTACCTGCATTTCACTAAGTACGGGATCTAATACAGTTATAAACCCAGGAAGTCCAGCTTCTACAGCTAAATCTATTCTTTTAACATTTTGAGGAATAGGAAGTCCAGCATCACAAAGAGTAATATGAGCTGTATGTCCGATTTTTGCTATTTCATAAGATAATTCACTATTTAGTAATCTACTTTTTTTCATTTTTTTCTCCTTTGAAATTTTCTACTTCTTCAATAGTTGGTATAGATATTTGAGCTCCTTTTCTTGTAACTGTTATAGCAGAAACTTTTGTGGCAAATTCAATAGCTTCATCTAAATTATCATCTTGAATATTTTTTACAAGACCACCAATAAAACTGTCACCAGCAGCAGTGGTATCTACAGCATTTACTTTGTATGCACTATGGAGTGTAGAGCCTTTTTTATTTAAATGAAGAGAACCTTGACTTCCAAGAGTAACAATGAGTTCTTTTACTCCCATATTTAAAAGTTTTTGTGCAGCTGCCTCTATTTCCTTTAAAGTATTAGTAGGCATACCAGTTATAATACCTAATTCACTTTCATTTGGAATGATTATATCACTGTTCTTTATAATTTCATCATTTAGCTGGGCAGCTGGAGCAGGATTTAATATAGTTATTTTTCCAGCTTCTTTAGCTTTTTTTAATACATATTCTACTGTGTCTATAGGTATTTCCAGCTGTGTAACAAGAATATCTGAATCATTTATAACATCTATATGCCTGTCTATATATGCTCTATCTACGTCCATATTTGCACCAGATACAACAAGTATTCTATTTTGACCATTTGCTTCAACTATTATTTTAGCTATTCCTGTAGATGAGGCAGAGTTTTCTATATATTCAGTATTAACCCCACTATTTTTCATAGATGCTACAAGATCTTTACCAAATGAGTCATTTCCTATTTTGCCAAGCATTGTAACCTGAGTTCCTAATTTACCAATAGCAACAGCCTGATTAGCTCCCTTTCCACCTGGTACTTGAAAAAATTCTTTTCCAAAAAGAGTTTCTCCTCCTTTTGGAGCTCTTTCACAAACAGTTACTAAGTCCATATTTATACTACCTGCAACTACAACTTTCTTCATTAAAACTCCTTTCTATTTTTTATTAAAATAGGTTCTATATATATTTTTTTTCTTTTACTCTTATCTGTGAAAAATAGAGAATACGTTTTTTCTCCCATTACATCAAGTGGAATTTTACAACATATAACATTTATTCCAAGTACTTGAAGATATTCTATTTCCTCAAAGCATGATAATTCTATTTCTTTACCAATAACTTTCATGGTCTTTAAAAATCCTAAAAGCATAAGGTTATTAGAAGCAAATACTGCTGTAGCTGAAGAATTTAAAATCTTCTTACCTGCTTCATATCCACTTTCCAAAAGGAAGTTACCTTCATAAATATTTGCTTTAGAATATGGAATATTCATATCTTCATGAGCTTTTATATATCCTTTTAGTCTTTCTTCTGCAGTGAGAGATGAAAGATCTCCTGTAATAATAGCTATATCCTTATGCCCTCTCTTTAATAATTCAGTAACTACTTTGTATGCTCCTATGTAATTATCAAGAAATACTCCAGGGAGAGTATAATCTCTGATATCTCTGTCTAAAAGAAAAACAGGAATATTGTAGTTGATAAGTGGGAGAAGGGGATTTTCTTCATATTTACCATTGATGAGAATAGCAATAACTCCGGCTATTCTTTGTCCAATTATATTTTTTATAGCTTTTTTTTCTAATTCAATATCCTCAGATGTATTATAAAGAGCTATTTGATAATCGCTTTTAGCAAAATTTGCACATATATTATTAATAAGTGATGCAAAAAAAGGATTGCTGATATTAGGAACTAAAAGAGCAATAGTATTATTTTCCATTTTAGAAAGATTTCTTGCAATAACATTTGGGGTATACCCCTTTTTTTCTACGAAGGCTAAAATTCTCTCTTTAGTTTCAAGGTTTATGTTTTCACTTCCATTGATAGCTCTGGAAACAGTGGCTACTGAAATCCCGAGATGAGCTGCAATGTCTTTCATATTCATATTATCACCACTTGTTTTTTATTTTTGTAACCGTTTACAATAGAATATTACCCTACACTTTGTACTTTGTCAATAATGAATGTTTAAAAAATACAATAGTATACACTTTGAAAAAATAATTCATATATTTTTCAAAAAAATGTTATTTTATTTTAAACAAATAGAACATAAAAGAAATTCCTATTACCATATGGGGATTTTTTATCAGAAAAATGATTTTTAAAAGTACTTTAAAAAAAATTATTGTTTTAAATATGAATATAAGAAAATGATTGTAAGAATGCTGTCATTAATTTCAAAAATATGATAGAATAGCGATATAATATATTGAAAAAATTAGTAAATACTGGAGGGGATAATATGAAATATGAGCATAAACTTGATAGAACAATAATGTGTCCTATAGAACATGGCTTGGAAATATTTGGTGGAAAATGGAAATCAAGGATAATATGTGTTCTCTCTGGCAAGCCATTTACACGATACAGTGAAATAAGGAGAGAACTTAACAATATTACAGATGCAGTTCTGGCATCTATGCTTAAAGAACTCATAGCTGATGAAATAATAAATAGAAAACAATATGATGAGATACCGCCTAAAGTAGAATATTCATTAACTGAAAAAGGAAAATCAGTGCTTCCTATTCTGCAAAGCATTTGTGCATGGTCGAGAAATAATACTCAGGAAGAATTGGAAAGAAAACTTCCTGCCTGTAAGACTTGTCCTCATCTTTATTGAGTACTATTAAATTTATTAGTTACTAATAAATTTCCTAATATATTCATTTTTTTTATTTAAAATGTTATGCTTTAATTACCTTAAGGAACTAAATTATTTTGGAGGTAAAAAAATGAAAGCTAAAGCATTTCTTGAAATTACAATGGTGATAACAGAGGCAAATCGTCCTGCTGCTGCTAAAGTTTATAGTGACTATCGTGAACCTTTTTTAAAAGAGATAAAAGGTGCTGTATATAAGGATTTACTTATTCGTGATGAAGATGTTCAGGTTTTACATGGATTTGACAGTGTTGAAAATGCCAAAGCATATCTGGATAGTGAAATGTTTAAAAATGATGTTTTTGTTGGATTGAAACCTTTATGGAGTGCAGATCCAGAAGTTAGAATCTACATAGCAGCATAAATTTTAAATAATCTATAATTTTATTTTTAAAAGAGAACTGGAAATTTTTTCTAAGTTCTTTTTTTGGTTGAAAGAATAGTTTCCAAAGTATAAAAATTATGTATTAGAATATAGAGCTACAAATGTTATAATAGGTTTAGTAAGAATATAGGAGGATACTTATCTATAAAAAACCAAAAATTAATTTAGAATATTATAACTACAAAAAGAAAAAACAAATAAGAAATTTATTGCAAAAATAAAAAATAATAGTTTTAAATCTATAATATTAAAATTTAAAGATTATATGATATTGTACTCAGGTTAATAAAAATAAAATATAGGGATAGGGAAGGATATGTTAAAAAATATGATAGAAAGTTTAAAAAAAAATACAAAAAAATTATTGATTGGAGTATATTCGATATACACAATAGCTTATATTTTAAATTTTATAATTGAGCATAAAGTGTTACATTTTATAGATTGGGGCTTTTTAATTACAATTTTATTTTTATTTTATATTTCAATTTTTAAAGCTACTTATGAAAGTCTTTTTATATTTATTGTTAGTTTTATAATTGCTCTTTTTTTTAAAACAAAGAATTTTGGGGAAAGTTTAAAGATAAGTGAAATATATATAGAAAATTTTTTTAATATAAGAAGTGGAATTTTTATAATATTATTAGTATCATATTCTTTTACCTTTAAAAATAAAAAAATGTTTATAAAGATGAATAATAAAGGCAATGAAAAACTCTATGAGGAAAGACAAGAAGATTTGGAATATATAAAAAAATTTATAAAAAATAATGATAGAAAAGTAAATGTTCAAGGAATTGATGGAGATTTTGGAAGTGGAAAAACTTTTCTAATGGAAAAAATTGTGGAAGACTTAAAGGAAGATACAAATTATGAGTTTATAAAAATTAGATGTTTATTATTAGGAAAAGATGAAGTTTATAGTTATATATCTCAACAATTAGATAGAGTATTAAAAAAGAATTTAATATTTAGTGGACATTCTCAAAAATTAAAGAATTCTCTAATAAAAGGTGTGGATAATAAATTTTTTGGAGGGATAAGTGATATTTTTGTTAATGAAAATTCGTTGGATGACATAGAAAATTTTAAAAAAACATTATCAGAATTATCAAAAACTATAGTTATAATATTTGATGATATAGATAGAATAGGAGAGAGTGAAAAAATTGATAAAATTTTGTCATTTATAAGTGATTTTTCAGGAGAAAATATAAAAATAATAGTGCTATATAATTTAGAAAATTTAAAGAGTATAAATGAAAAATATGAGAGAAGATATATAGAAAAGTATATTCCTATTGTAAGAGAAATAACTCCAGTTTCATTTTCAAAATTATTAAGAAAAGAAATTAAAAATTATAATTTAGATTTAAATGAATTTAAATTTTTGTTGTCTTTAGAAGAGCCAACACACAGACTATATGAAGAATATATGGAAGGGATGAAAGAAAATAAATTTATAGAAGATTTTGAGAGATTGACATTAAAAAAAATGGAATTTAAAATAGAATTTACACCAAGAAATTTAAAAAATTTTATGGAAGAAATAAATGATTATCTTTGTAAAAAAGAATTAGATATTGAAAATAGAATAATAATTGCATATACTTTTTTAAAACATGTTTGTTATGATAATTTTTATACAAAAATAGAATTTAACAAAACTTTAGAAAGTATGTTTCCTATCAAAATAAAATTAATAAAAAGTGATGTAGTTTTATCTTTAGAAGAATTAGATTTATTAAAAAATTTAATTAAACAATTTGAAAAAATTGATATAAAATATATTTTTAAAAAGTCTTATATTAAATTGAATAATAAAAGACTTTTTTTGGATGATGATGTTGCAAATGAAAAAAATAGTTTAAATGCTTTTTTAAAAAAAATAAATATACCAAAAATAGAAAACGAAGATAAACATAATGAAAAAATTTTTTATGAAAAAATGTATGAAATAAAAAAGAAATTTAAAGAAGAAGTTTTTGAAATAGAAAAAGAATTTTTTTCAAATATATTTATATTATCTTTATTTAATTATAATCTATTTTATTCAACAAATGAAGATGAAGCTATTGAAAGGAAAGAAAGAATAGAAGGAGCAATAAAAAAATTAAAATATATTGGTAATAATGAATATTATTCTTCTTACCAAAGATTTTATAAAAAGCTATGTCCAAGTTTGATGAAAGAGAATTTAGATATTATAAATGATGATTATCAAAAACTTTTAACTGAATATTATTTTAACGATGGGAGCTTTGAAAGCATTTTTTACTTTGGAGAGACTTATGAAGAAAAAGTAATGAAAGTTTTGAATGTTTTAGGAACTTTAAAAGAAGAGGAAAAATTTTTGGAATTAACATTTAAAAGAGAGAATAATAAAATAACAGATAATTATTTAAAAACTTTTTTTATAAGTAAGATTGAAAGTATTGAAATTAGCGATTTTATAATAAGAAACATTTTAGAAGAAAATATGGAAATAAGAGATACTATTACAATAAATGAATTAAAGAAAAATTTAAAGAGAATTCTAAAGAGAATAAATTTTTATGAGTATGAATATTTAAATTTAAAAAATGATGAATTTTTTGAATTTATAAAAGATAGGTTAGAATCGAAAAAAAATAAAGATAATTTTGAGTACTTAGAAATTGTTCATGTAGATGAAATAAAAAATATTATTGATAAGTATGTAGAATTTATTAATAAAATTTTACAATTATTAAAAAGTAATAATATTTCTTTAAGAGAACCCCATATAGATATGAAATATAATTTGGGAAAATTTCCAGATGAAATAGAAAAAATAAAAGAATTGGAAACTGAGGAAGAAAAAATAAAAGAAATAAAAAAACTATTTAATGAAGGAAAATATAAAATAGAAAAATTAAATGAGATTTATAAAAATATTAAAAATAGAAAAGAATAGAAAATATCAAAAAGTCAACAGCTGTACTTGAAAATTTGAGTAGATTATGATACTCTTAGTGTGTATTATATGTATTATTAATTGCTAATTATAAAAAATTTAAGAATATTTGTGAAACATAGAAATAGAAGCAAAAGTGTAGATTAAAAAGTTATATTTATCAGGGAGGTTTATTTTGGGAAATATTATAAGTGACTATCATGTACATAGTGAATTTTCAGGAGATTCAACTCAAGATATGGAAGAAATTATACAGAAAGCTATTTCTTTAGGACTGCAGGAAATCGCCATTACAGACCATTTAGAATATGATATAGAAGGAATGACAGATAGATGGGTTCTTAAAGTGGATAAGTATGTGGAAAGGGTATTAGAGTTAAAAGAAAAATATAGAAAAGATATTGAGGTAAAACTTGGAGTAGAAGTGGGAGTTCAAACACATACAAGAGAATATTTGGAAGGTGTTGTAAACAGTTATCCTTTTGATTTTGTAATAAATTCCAGCCATGCTATCAACAGAATAGACCTTGCTTTTGGAGAGATACAGGAAGGAAGAACTAAAGAGGAAGTGCAGGCTCTTTATTTTGACAATGTATTAAAAAATGTAGAACTTTATGATAAATTTAATGTTTATGGACATCTTGATTTTGTTACAAGATATGGTGGGCCTAAATATAGAGGATTAAATTACAAAGAAAATTTTGATAGAATTGACGCTGTATTAAAAAAATTAATAGAAAAAGGGAAAGGTATAGAAATTAACACTTCTGGATATAGATACAAAGAAGAAAGATTCTATCCATGTACTGACATAGTAAAAAGATATTATGAGCTTGGAGGAGAAATATTGACAATTGGGTCAGATGCTCATGTAAAAGAATACTTAACTATGGATTTCAAGAGAGCATATGATTTTTTAGAAAGTATAGGGAAAAAATATATTACTTCTTTTGAAGGAATGCAGCCAATTTTTAAGAAAATAAAATAATATAAAGAGAAAGTAGAGGTAATAAAATGACTTATGAGGTAAGTAGAGAAGTAATGAATGAAGTAATAAAGGAATTTATAAAAACAGCAAAAAAATTAAAGGGAGATCTTGTAGTATTTACTTCAAGACTTGAAGATGAATATGTTATAAGAGATATTAAAGATTTTGAAAAATTGAAAATAAAAAATGGTGATATGGTAGAAGCTACTGTGTATGTAGATGATGACGACGAATTATTTGAAGAGTTTAGACTTGGTAATGGAAAAGATGATCAGGAAGTAAGAGATAAAGTACTCGATAGAAAAAAATAATATATTTTTAGTATTTGCTTAGAGGTTAGCAGGTATAAATATGTTAACAAAACTTACAAAATGAAGAAATTTCAAATGGAAAAATTATATTTTCTGCTTGTTTAAAAAACTGTTTGATTTAATATATAAAAAATGATAGAGTGTATTAAAAGTCTTTAATGGAGGTAGAAATAATGTATAAAAAAATAGCAACTTTTTTAGCTGTAGGAACATTATTAGTTGGGTGTTCTAGCATAGGAAGTGGAAAAAATAACATAAAAAATATAGAAAAGCAGGAATTTCTATTAACTAACAAGTACAAAGATGCAAATATAACTATTGCATTTGAAGGTGATAAAGTATACGGATTTTCAGGCGTAAACAGATATTTTGGTGGAGCTAAAATAGATGGAGATAATATAGAGGTACTTAATGTTGCTTCTACTATGATGGCAGGACCTGAAGATAGAATGCAGGCTGAAAGTGGATATATTAAACTTTTAAATGAAGCAGATAAAATAGAAGTTAAAAATGACAGTATCATATTACTTACTAAAGATAATGAAAAATTAATATTTGAAAAAAAGTAGTTAGATGATTCTATGAAACTATAGAATGTTTTAGTGAATTATAAATAAAGTAGGCTAAAAATTATTTAGACATAATGAACTTAATATTATTAATACGATTATAATTTTATTGCCACATGATTGGATTAAATTGAATCTAAAATTTCCCTCTATATTATTAGAGGGATTTGAATTTTTTGTAAAAAATACATAAGGAGAGTAAAATGTCTAAAAGTATTAGCTTGGGGAAAGATCCAGTATGGAAACTATTTTTAAATTTCTCTATCCCAGCAGTGACAGGAATGATAGTAACAGCTATGTATTCTATTGTTGATGGAATATTTGTAGGTCGTGGAGTAGGGGCAGATGGACTTGCTGCTTTGAATTTAGGTTATCCGATAGTGAATTTTGGAGCTGCTTTAAGCTTGATGTTCGGAATAGGAGGGGCTACTCTTATTTCTTTGAACCCAAAGGATAAAGAATTTTGCAATAGATGTTTTTCGTATATAATAGTACTCAATGTTACTGCATATCTACTTATACTTCTTTTAGTTGTATTTTTTAATGAAAGAATAATAAGACTTATGGGAGCTAATGACAATCTTCTTCCAATGGTAAAAGCATATATGTATCCATGTACAGCAGCACTAGGTTTTCTAATGATATCTAATAGTCTTAATGCTGTAGTAAGAAATGATAAAGCACCAGCTTATGCTTTTATTTCAATGGTAATAGGGGCTGTGACAAATATATTTTTAGACTGGCTTTTTATAATGAAATTTGGCTTCGGTATATTCGGTGCAGCAGCAGCTACAGGAATAGGGCAGCTGTTTTCAATGCTTTTTCTTGTTAAGTATTTTATGAAACCTGGTTCAAGATTTAAATTTTCATTTGAAAATAGAATAAAAATAGATATAATGAAAAAAATAGCAGCCATAGGTTTTCCATCATTTATAATGGAATTTACAGTGGCACTGATAACAATTTTATTCAATATTTCATTTATGAAATATAGTGGAGAAATGGGTGTATCAGCTTTCTGTATAGTTGGATATGTATTTTATATATTTAGAATGCTGTATAACGGTATGGGGCAAGGAATTCAGCCAATAGTGAGTTATAACTATGGTGAAAAAAAATTAGACAGGGTGGAAGATACGTTTAAAATTGGACATAAAATATCATTTGGAATAGCAATTGTCATACTCATATGGGTAAATTTCTTTGGAAGCAGCCTTATAAGATTATTTAATGAAGACCCAGAGCTTATAAAAACTGCTGTACATGGATTGAGATTATATGCAAGTGCAATAATATTTGTAGGAGCTAATTTTATAAATATATCTTTTCTTCAGTCTAAAGACAGAGCAAAAGCTGCTAATATACTTTCAGTGTTGAGAAGTACAGTATTTGTATTGATAGGACTTCTTATTCTCCCTAAATTTTTGGGAGAGAATGGGATTTGGCTTGCACTGCCATTTTCAGATTTAATGACATTCTTAACAACTTTAGTGCTGAAAAGAAAAACAGATATATTTTAAGGAAATCAAAAAATAAAAATAATTTAAAATTCAAAATTTAAGTTGTTTTGAAGTGGACCCAAATTGCTTGGATAATATCCAACAGGAAGGGTTCATTTTTTATAAAACAAAGTCTATAGAAAAATTTAAATGAAAAATATTTAGTATACAATTTTTTTAAAATTTGATTCAAAGTATTCTAAAAATCTGGTTTAAAAAAATTAAATTAAAAAGGTGAAAAAAAATAGGAAATGTAATATAATTAAGGTAGAGAATTGTACACGGGGGGAGGAGCAATGGATATAAAAAGAGAGTGGAGAAGGAATAAAAAAGTGTTTGCAGCAATTATGGCAATAGCACTTCCTGCAATAGCTGATTTATTTGTTCAAACATTATTGGGGTTCTTTGATATGATAATGGTTGGAAAATTAGGGCCAGTGGCAATAAGTTCAGTAGGGATAGGGAATGCACCTGTGCAGGCAGTTATTCCAGTATTCTTTGCAATAAGTATTGGAACAACGGCAATAGTCAGCAGAGCTTTTGGGTCAGATAATAAAAAAGAGGGAAAAACTTCAATGGCACAGAGTATTATACTTTCTGTACCATTTTCTGTTATTATAGCAGGACTTTTATTGTTTTTTGGTGACAATATACTTAGTCTTGTAGGAAGAGCTGATGATATGGATTTAGTAAGAACTACAGAATATTATAGAGCAGTAGTTATGGGACTGCCTTTTTTATGTTTTAATGTAGTGTTTGCAGCAGCTTATAGATCAACAAGCAAGTCTACAATTCCTATGGTGGCAAATTTGATAAGTGTTATTTCCAATGTTATATTAAACTATATTTTCATATTTACACTTGGAATGGGAGTACTTGGGGCAGGAATAGCTACTACAATAGCAAGAGGAATAGTAACAGTTATTTATTTAGTGCTTACATTATTTACAAATAGGTTCTGGGTATCAATACCATTTAGTGCTTTAAAATATGATGGAAATATGACAAGAAGAATATTGAAAGTAGGAATACCTGCTGCAATAGAACAAGGTATATTCAGAATAGGTATGCTTGTATTTGAAATGATGGTAATATCTCTTGGAACTATGGCATATACTTCACATAAGATAGCTCTTACAGCTGAATCATTTTCATTTAATATGGGATTCGGATTTTCAGTAGCAGGGACAGCATTAGTAGGACAGCAGCTAGGGAAAAATTCACCTAAAAATGCTGAAAGAGATGCTAAAGCAACAACTTTATTAGCTCTTTGTGCAATGTCAGCTTTTGGATTGACATTTTTTATACTTCCGGGAACTATAATAGCCATGTTTACAAAAGAACCAGCTATTAGAGAAATGGCAACAGGAGCTTTAAGGCTGGTATCAATATGTCAGCCATTCCTTGCAGTATCAATGGTATTGAGTGGTTGCTTGAGAGGAGCAGGAGATACAAAGGCAGTTCTTCTTATTACAAGTTTAGGAATGTATCTAATAAGAATTCCTCTTACATATTTATTTTTATACAAGCTGGAAACAGGACTGCTGGGGGCATGGGTAGTAATGTCAATAGATCTTGGTTTTAGGAGTATGGCTTGCTATAGAACATTTAAAAAAGGAAGATGGAGATATTTAAGTGTTTAATGAATGGAGGTAGTTTTGGCAGAGAAAAAAATAAATTTCAGATATATTGGGTATGGGAATAGTTTTGCAGATGAATATTGGAAAAAAGAGGACAAGGTAGAGAGCAATCTGTACCTTTTTTCTGATAACAGAATGAAATCTGTATTTGTAAAAAAAATGAAAAAAGATATTTTTTCAAAACAACCAGAATTTTTGACTATGAATGAATTTAAAGAAAGAATATTTATCTCTGATAAAATAGTATTAAAAGAGGCTAAGAGAATCTTAGCCTTTTATAAGTCTATACCTCAAGATGTAAAAGAGGAACTTAATATAAAGTCATATTATGACATAATAGATTTTGCAAATAACTTTTTTGCATATTACAGGGAAATGAATATAAATGATATAAAAGAAATAGATAATATTCACAATTGGCAGGAGAAATATTTTTATTACTTTAATAGAATAAAAGAATCATTTGATATTTTATGTCAGGAATATAACTATATTCCAAATGATTGGCTGGAAGATATAAAATATTTTCAAACAAAATGGCTTAAGAAATATAAAAGAATAATTTTTGTAGATGTAATAGAGTACCCAGAAATATATAAAAAAATCATAAATAAATTATTGGAAGAAAAAGAAATAGAAATAATACTTCAGCTAGAAAATGGGGATTTTGATGAAAAAAATCTTAAAATAGAAAAGATAACATTGCCAGAAACTTCTCCAAGTAAAATATATGTGTATCAATCTAAAGATGAACTAGAAGAAAGTATGAGTCTGATTTATTTATTTAAAGGCAAGGGAAAAAATGGAGATATATATTCTCCTGTTCCAGAGAATAATACTTACCATAATATTTTTCCAAGATATTTTGGAAAATCTCAAGCAGTGACAATGAATGACACTAAGTTATATAAATTTTTAAATATTCAACTAAATATTCTTATGAACATGGAAGAGAAACTTGGAAGAGTTTATTTAATATCTGCCCTTAAAAAAGCATTTGATGACAGAGTATTTAGAGAATATTATTCATTGGGAATAGAAGATATAGCTGTACTTAATAATTTTATGAAAGAGGACTATAAGTATATATCTTCTAAAATATTAGAAACGCAGGAAGCACAGTATTATTTTTCAGATAATATGGATTTTAAAAATAAAATGGAAAATATATTCTTTGATTTAAATAGTATAATAGAGTTGAAAAGTGTAGATGATATATATGAATATTTTAAAAAACAAATAAATTTGGAAAAATTTATAGAGAAAGAATATGGAAGCGTTTTTGAAAAATTTTTTGAAATATTTGGAATAATGAAAAGTAATGAAAATATGAGCATTCATAAGAATTTTAACAGCTATTTTGATGGAAGTCTTGGGAATTCTCTCTTCAGGCTTGTTATTCAGTATATGAAAGATATAGTAATAGCTTCAAATGAAAAAGTAGATTCTGAAAGAGCCATTGTAAAAAATATAGAAGCTGCAAGGTTTGCTAGGGAAAGTAAGTCGCTGTATAAAGAGAAAAAGATGTTTGGGGAAACTAATTTCTTTATGGATATTACTGGGGATATTTTGCCCGGAAATATAGGTGATAATCTCATATTTACTGAAAAACAGAGAAAAGATATGGGAATGATGAGCAGAGAGGAAAAAAGAGAAATAAAAAAATATAGATTTTTCCAAGCTGTATTCAGTAATATTAATGCTGTTATTTTTACTAAAAAAAATGAAGATAAGGGAATAGATGTATCTCCATTTTTAGATGAGCTTTGCATAAAATATGAGTTGGAAATAAAAAAAGTACCTGTTGATCTTAATGGAAGTATAGAGGCACTTAAAAATGCTGTATTTGAAAAGGAAAAGGGATATCCAAAATTTGAAATAGAAGAATTTCCAAAGGATAATGAAGATTTTAAAGATAGAAAATTGAGTATGGGAGCATATGATTACAGCAATTTAAAACAATGCAGATTAAAATTTTATTTTCAAAAAATGAATAATCTAGAGTATCTCTGTCCTCCTGAAGAAAGTGATATAAGCAGTAGATTTTTTGGAATACTTGTTCATAAAGTATTAGAGGAAATAGTAAAAGGAATGTGGAAAGAAGTTATTTCAAAGGGAAATTTTAGTATTGATAACAATTATATAAAAGAGATATTAAGCAAACATTTTTCATATAACAGAGCTAAAATACCATTGCATATGGATAATTACTGTAGTGAAATAATGATTCCAATAATTGCATCTAATATAGAGAAATTTTTTAATTACATAGAAGCAAAATATAGTAATATTGAGATAAAAAGATTTCAGGGAGAAAAGGGAGTATATGAAACAAAACCATTTATAGATGGAGATATTCAGATATTTCTCAGGGGAGTTGCCGACTTAGTAATAGAAAGTGAAATTGGAAATGAAATTATAGATTATAAAACTGGAGGAGCTAATAAAGAACAGTTAGATTACTATAGTATAATTTTATATGAAGATGAAAAAAAAGCTCAAAAATCTATTTTTAATGTGTGGAAGGGGAGTATAGAAGCACATGAAGAGATAAAACTCACAAAAGAAGCATTAAAGGAAGATATAATAGATTTTTTAAAAAGCAATGAATATTCTCTTGCTGAAAAAACAACTGTATGCAATAGCTGCGAATATATAAAAATATGTGGAAGGGGGAGATAGAAGTGAAAAACAGACTGGTTTTAAAAGCAAGTGCTGGAACAGGAAAAACTTATCGCCTCTCTTTAGAATATGTAGGAGCATTGTGCAGAGGAACAGATTTTAAAGATATACTTGTGATGACTTTTACTAAAAAAGCAACAGCTGAAATAAAAGAAAGAATACTTAAATTTTTGAAAGAACTGTCAGAGAATGCGAAAGATGGAGAAAGTATAAAAGAAAATTTAAAGAAAATATATCCAGATATGGAATTTAACCAGCAAAAAATATCTGCTGTATATCAGGATTTAATTCAAAATAGAGATAAATTAAAAGTATATACAATTGATGCTTTTACGAATTTAATATTTAAGAAAGCAATAGCTCCATACTTGAAGATATACTCATATGAAATAATTGATGATGATGAAAATAGAAAAATATTGATTAAAACATTTCAGAAGATATTTGACAATAAAGAAGATTTCAGAGCTTTTAAAGGTTTTCTGGAAGATAACTCAGAAAAAGATATGGAAAATTATCTTACACTTATAAAAAATATTTTAAATGAGAGATGGAAGGTCATTGTCTTAGGAGAAAAACTTAAAGAGAAAAGAGAAGTGCTGACATCAGAGAGCAACTATAAACACATGGACAGAATAGTGGAAATACTGGAAAGAGTATCTAAAATAAAAGATAAATCTTTAGAAGAACTATTTAAAACTTCATTGAAAAAATATCTGTTATGTAAGAATGAAGATGAAAAAGAGGATTTTATTCTTGAAAAAAATGGAGATATTTTAGAAAAAGAGATATGGAATGGGGTAAAAGTAAAGTCTAAAAAAGGGGATATAGATTCTGAACTGGAAGATATGAAATATATCTATGGAGAATTAAAGGATAACCTTGCCAAGACAATGTATAATAACAGTATTATTCCATATGAGGAAAAATTGCTATATATATTAAATCGAATATATGAAGTCTATGATGACATAAAATTTAAAGAAAAAAAATTCACACATTCAGATATCAGTAGTTACACTTTTAAGTATATAAGAGATAAGGAATTAAATTTCATAAATGAAAATGGAGTAACAGATGAGTTTTTTGAAATCCTAGATGGAAAAATAGATACTATATTTATAGATGAATTTCAGGATACAAGCATACTTCAATGGAAAATATTGAAAGATATAATTGATCAAACAAATAATGTAATCTGCGTTGGAGATGAAAAACAAAGTATTTACGGTTGGCGTGGGGGAGAGAAAAAACTCTTTGAAAATCTTGAAAAAATAATAGATGGAAAAGAGGAGAAACTTTTTACCTGTTTCAGAAGTGAAAAAAATATAGTGAGCTTTACAAATATGATATTCTCAAATATTTCTAAAATGTCAGACAGGGAAGAATTCGGAGAAGAACCATGGAATTTCTATGAGGTAAATTCAAAGTCAGAAGATGTATCAGGTCATATAGAAATATTGAGAAAAAAATCAGATGATGAAATTACAATAATAGATCAAATAATAAAAAAGATAAAAGAAGATTTTAATAATAATTATAAAGGTATAGGAATATTGGGAAGAACTAACAAAGAGCTGGATATGATAGCTGAAAAATTATCAGAAGCAGATATCCCCTATGTTATAGATTCAAATTCTAATATAGTAGATTATAGAGGAATAAATGGACTTTTTTCTTTGATAAATTATCTTGTAAAAAATGATTATCTTTCACTTTTAGATTTTTTTAGGTCAGATTTGATAAATATAAGAGTAAAAGCCCTAAAATATATGATAAAAAATAGAGAAGATATAGAAAAATATCTCAATATGGAAGATATAGAAATCTTATTAGATGGAATTGAGCTTGAGGTATTGGAAATAGTGAGAGATATTAGAAAAGAATATATGGAAAATAATGGAGAAACAAATTTTCTTACTTATGATATATTAAAAAAAGTAGGAATAGGTGGAAGATTTAATAGTAAAAGTGATATTTCCAATATTTATTCTTTTTATAAAATAATAAAGAACTATAAATATTTTGAAGAATTTATAGTTGAATTTGAAGATAAAAAGAATAGTGATAAGTTTAAGAAAATGGTATTAGAAGATGATAACAGTGTCAATATTATGACAATACATAAATCTAAGGGATTGGAATTTGATACTCTGTTCTATTATTACAATCCTTCATCAAGAGGAAATTCAAGAGGTAATATGAGATTTTTTCTGAAAATGGATAAAGAATACAATGAACCTGAAAGTTTTCTTATCACTCATGACAAATTCAAAAAAATTATAAAATCTTTAGGAAAAGAATATGATTATTTGAATGATATAGAAATTAAAGAAAAGCATGAAGAAATAAATAATCTCTATGTAGCTCTTACAAGACCTAAAAATAATTTATATATAGCAGTTGAAAATGATAAAGAAAACCTTTTTTCTGAGGCTTTATTTCTTAGTGAAAATAGTATAGAAGAGAGCAATATTGTATTTAGTAAGAATGATGCAAAAATAGATGAAGGGAAAAAAAGGGAATTTGCAGTTGATTTATCAACTCCAGAAGCTGATTATCCTGATGCAGAAGAAAGTATGGAAAAAGAAAGGGAAAAGATTTATTCCCATGCTCTTACAAATGAGATGAAAAGAGTGAGAGGAACAACTGTACACTTCTTTTTAGAAAATATTTTACATGGAAGTGAAGAAGAGATAGCCTTAGCTAAGGAGCTTACTTTTTCAAGATTTGCTTCTGTGATTGGAGAAAAGGTTATAAAAGAACTTTTGTCAGATGAGAATATAGAATATATTCTAAATAAAAATAGAAAAATCTTTTCTGATGAATGGGATTTCATATTTCCTGAATATGAAGTATTTACAGAGGAAAAAACATATCGTATAGATAGATTAATGGTAAAAATGCCAGTAGATGAATCTAAAGGAATAATATATATAGTGGATTATAAAACTGGAGAAACTGATGAAGAACAGATTGAGAACTATAGAATCCTTGTAGAAAAACTTTTAGAAGAGAGGAAAATGCTGGAGAAATTTGAAATAATAACAGAATTTATAGAATTCAAATTGTAGAAAAGAAAGTATAGAATAAAAGATAAAATTAAAAAAAATTATTTGTGCTATAAAAAAGCTGACATGAGAAAATTTCAAGTCAGCTTTTTTACATGGTATTACAAAATATTAATACTTTAAGAATTTAAATTTTTTATCATAGAAAGTTATGATTTACAGAAATTGTTTCACACTCTCGAGAGATAATTTTAGAATTTTCGTAGAACATAAAATATAGAAGACAGATGAAGGATTACAACAGTTCCACTGTTGCATCTCAGTAATTATAGCAGTTAAAATTTTAACTGCTTAATTACTGGAAACTCACTACGTTCAGACATACTGCTTTTTTACGTTTTACTCACATCATTAATTACTCAAACCTTTCTAATTTCCAAATTTCTAAAATTTACTTTTTCTTTTTATTCATTCTCTTTTTACTTTATAATTAATAGTTTAATTCTTTTAACACTGTATCAATTTCTTCACTCTTTTCTTGAGGAGCATTGATAAAAATAAATGTATTTTCTATTCTGGAAATAACTTTATACTTAGAATTAGCTTTTAAAGTATATTTTGAAGTATTTCCCATAGTTTTTTTAGTTTCAACATTTTTATTACTTTTTGATTTTTCAAAAGTTTCCTTGTTAAGATTGTAAGAACTAACTGCAACATCTACATTTTCAACAACAAAAAATTCTATTTGATAATTATCTTTTTTAGCAATCATTACATTTTTAATTGCTTTAGAAGGATACTGTGAGGTAATATCAATTACTTCATATCCATTTTTTACCATTTTACTTTCAAACTCTCCAACTGTCATAGCTTTTTTATTTCCACAACCTATAACAGCAAAAATTAATACTGCTCCAATTAAAATTGAAATAAGTTTTTTCATAAAGTCCCCCTTGATAAATTTTATAGTTAATTATATCATAAAAAAAATTAATGATGCCAACTTATTTAGAAAGAAAAAATATATTGATAGAAAGATTTTAGAAATATTGAAATAAATAGAATGAGAATTTTTATGAAAAAAGTAATAGTAGAGAAAAAAGAGTAAAAACAAAATTAAAAAAGCTAGGTTTTATCCTAGCTTTTTATTTAAACTTTATTTTTATGATAATACTAATCTCTAAGTGCTAATGGCATTAAAATATATTTATAATCATCTTTTCCAATTTCAGTTATTTCAAACATAGAAGAAGCATTACTTCCTTTTATAACAGGATTATCAGAAATATTATCTATATATTCAGCAAGGAATTTACAGTTAAGGGAAGATTTAAAATCTTCTCCCTCTTTTATCATATTAACTTTCTGATTAATTTTAGCTTTTCCAGAAAAAGCATTGATTAAAAGAGTTTTTCCTTTAAAGTCAAATATGGCACCAAATTTAGCGTCAACACTTGTTTTTGCAACTGTAATAACTCTTTTTAAAGCACTTTTCAATTCATCTCTATTAAATTCCATAACTTTACTGAAAGAACTGTTGGCAAGTATACCTTTGAAATCAGGAAAAGGCAACGCTATAGTTTTACTTGAAAAATAAGCATTTTCCCAAGTAAGAATAATATTTTCCCCACTGAATCCGATTATTACTTCCTTTTCAGAATCTTTTAGAAGTTTACAGATGACATTTATTGTATCCATAGGAATTGAGATTTCTTTTTCTACATGACAGTTTTTTTCATTTTTTAGATATAAAAGTCTGTAAGAGTCTGTAGAAACAAGATTGATTTCATTTAATTTAAAAATGGCTCTTACACAATTTATTTGAATATTATCACTTGTTAAAGATGCAGCAAATTTTGATTTTTCAAGAAGCTTTACAAATTCTCCTCCATTTATAGAAAGCAGCTTTATAGGAGTAGTTTCTGTAATAATAGGAAAAGTTCCCTCTTCAAGTATTGAAAATTCTGCGTGATGAACAGTAATAAATCCATTATTTAAAATGAATTCAATATATTCTTCATCTAAAAGTTTTATATATTCAAGGAGAAGAAATGGTTTTAAAACTAAACTTCCCTCCTCTTTAACATCAGCTTCAACTTTTCTTATATGATCTACTTCAAGGTTAGTTCCTACAAAAGTAATAAGATTACTTTCAGCCTTTATTTGTAACCCTGAAACAATAGGTTTGATAGGATTTTCTTTCAGTATATTTGTATATTCAGAAAGTATTGAAATCAATTCCTCTCTTTTTATAGAAAATTTCATTTGTGCCTCCAAAGGTATTTGTTAATTAGCAATCAATATTTCTTGCCAGTATTTATTTTGTAGGTCAAGAGTATCATGAATATCTCTCAATACTTGAGTATTTTTTAGATCTTCTATTTGGAATAGAGGTTCTACCTTCATTAATTCTCTAGCAGGAATATTAATAGATGGTGTTTCTAAAACGTCAGCTAACTGAGCATATATTTCAGGTCTGTGAATAAACTCAATAAACTTATATGCATTTTCTTTATGAGGAGCATTGCTAAGAATAACAAATGAATCTACATAAGCAGTTCCACCTTTTTCAGGAATAATTAAGTCAACTTTTTTTCTTTCATTTGCATCAAGCTCTCTAAAGATGTTATCAGGATATCCTTGAACTACCCAGAAATCACCATTAGCAAAACCTTTACCAAAAGATTCAGCATCAAATTTAGCTATATTTTTTTTCCAACCTTTTATCATTTCAGCAGCATCAGAAATATCTTTTTCATTCGATGTAGTTTGCTCTTTTCCATTCATAGCAAGAGCTGATGTCATAACCTCTCTCATATCATCTAAAAGAGTCATTCTTCCTTTAAGATCACTTCTATTATAAATAGAATAATCTCTTGGATAATCTTTAACGTAGTCAGTATTGACTGCAATGATAGTAGCCCCCATTACATAAGGAACAGCATAATCATTATTTTTATCAAAATATTGAAGCTTCTCAAGTACCAAAGGATCTATATTTTTGAATGTAGATAATTTACTTTTATCAAGTTTGTCTATCATTTTTTCCTTCATCATAATTTCAGTATAGTCAGCTGATGGAAGTACAATATCATATCCAGCTCCACCTGCTTTTAGTTTTGTAAACATTTCCTCATTAGAAGAATAGATGTCTTCAATAACCTTTATACCAGTTTCTTTTTCAAATGCCTGATAAGTTTCTTTTGGAATATAATCAGCCCAACCATATAGATATAAAGTATTTTCATCTTTGCTGCTCTTTCCACAAGAAATCAAAGTGAAAACCAAAGTAAGTAGTAATAATGTTTTTTTCATTTATCAATCCTCCTAAGTTCATAGTCTTTTAATATTTTAATATAGAACAAAGATTAAGTCAATTAAATTTCATATTATTGGTAGAGGGAAATTTCAGTTAAAATCTTTGAAATATCCTCAGCGAAATAAGTTTTAGGCTTAACTTTAAGTGCCATATTTTCTAGATAAATGAGAGATTTAATTACTGGATAGATATCATTACTGAAAACCATTCCATTTTTTATTCCTGATTTGAAAGAATACATTATATTTTTTACAATACTGTCTTTTTGAAGGAAGCTTCCTTTTGAATTTTTAAATATATTATTTATTTCTACTGATACCAAATTCATTTTTTCTGCTTCAATTTTAACATCAGACATATTATTTAAGATATTGGGTATTTCTGAATAATCATATTTAGAAATAACAGAAAGAAGTTTAAAAAGATTTTCTTTTGTTTCATCATTTACTGAGGAAAGAACATTACAATCTTGAAAATATATGAAGCCGTCACTTCCAAGAATAATATTTCCTAAATGAAGGTTACTATGAAAAGTACCTATTTTTAAAATAAAGAAGAGCTGTATTCTAATTACCTCCAGAACATCTTTGTAACTGAGCCTTCTGTTTTCAAGCATTTGATAAAAATATGTACCATATGTATACTTGCTTACCAGCATAATATCAGATGTAAGATAAGCATAGATAGAAGGAAATTTCAATCTTGCAAAACCTTTATAATCACTATATTGAGCAAGATAATCTTTTAAAAGCTCTGTACTTTTTATTTCATTGTTAAGATTAAGCTTCTGTTCTGTAACTTTTTTTAAATTTTCTATTATTTCAACAGTTTTATATTTTTTATTAAATTTGGGATAAAACCATGAAAAAAACTTTAATTCTTTTTCTAGAGAATTAACTTTTTTAGTAAAATTTTTTTTAGCATTTTCATTAACAGCTTTTATAGTAATCTCTATACCATTTTTTAAACAACCTTTAAAGAGATAATTTATATCTGAATAAGAGTACGAATCATTATCATAATATTCCATCTGTGACAACAGGGGGCTTTTTTTAGGTAGCAGAGTCAAGAGATGCCTATCCTCTTTTTCTGTATCGGATGTTTGGAATTTAGAGAGATAAATACATTTTTCTATATCTATAACATCAAATCTTGAAGAATATTCTTGAGCAATTCTGATACCAAGTATGCCAAGCTTTGTGATGATATCTGGGTTGGGAAATTTTTTGGAATGAAAAGATGAAACTAACTTTATGAAATTTAGTAAAAGCATACCAACTTCCTCCTTAGGATAATACAAATATTTAGACAATTAATTATAGCTCATATTTTGTTTAAAGTAAATATTAAGAAGGGAGAGTGGTATAAATTAAAGTCCTAATTTTCAATAAATTATGATATAATTACTGTATGAAAATTTAAAAAATAATTAAAAGAGTTTTAGGAGGAACAGTGGACTATATTAACAGTCTGGAAAATAGTACAATAAAAAAAATAAAAAAACTTAAAATAAAAAAATACAGAGAAGAGGAACAGCTTTTTATCGCTGAAGGGAGAAAATTTCTTGATTTTACTTTTGAACCAGAGATTATAATTTTCAGAGAAAGTTATGAGATAACTGAAGAAATACAATTGAAGCTTAAAAAATTTCAATGTCGAAAGATAGTTGTTTCTGAAAAAGTATTTACTCAGCTTACTTCACAAGAAAATTCACAGGGAGTAATAATCATATATCCATACATTAAAGGAGCACTAGAAAATTTACAAAAAAATGTAGTTGTACTTGATAAAATAGGAGATCCGGGGAACTTAGGAACTATCATAAGAGTGGCAGATGCAGCTGGATTTAAAGATATACTTCTTACAAAAGGGAGCGTAGACTGCTATAATGAAAAAGTTGTGAGAAGCAGCATGGGTTCTATTTTTAATATGAACATAATATATATGGAAGAAGAGGAACTTATAGCTCTTTTAAAAAAAGAAGAGTACAAAATAGTAGTTACAGCATTAGAAAAAGATTCAGTTTCTTATACACAGATGAAGTTAGCAGAAAAAAATGCAATTGTTTTTGGAAGTGAAGGCGATGGAGTATCTCAGAATTTTTTAAAAGTATGTGATGAAAAAATAATTATACCAATATATGGAATAGCTGAATCTCTAAATGTGGCTATGGCAAGTGGAATAATTTTATATAAAACTAAGGAGATACTGGGGGAATAAATGGTAGAGAAGTATAAGCATTTGGAAAGAAAAGAAGTTTTTAAAAATAATCATATAACAGTTTATAGTGAAAAATTACAGCTCCCTAATGAAAAAGTTGTAGATTGGACATTTACAGGGAAAAGAGAAGCTGTAGGAATAGTAGCTTCATTTGATGACAATACTGTTCTTATGGTAAAGCAATACAGACCAGCAGTAAAAAAAGTAACAATGGAAATACCAGCAGGATTAGTAGAAGAGGGAGAAGAGCCTCAAGCTGCTGCTTTAAGAGAATTAGAAGAGGAAACAGGTTATAAGGCTGGAAAAATAGAAAAAATATGTGAGTTTTATAATAGTCCTGGAGTAACAGATGGCAAATTTTATATTTATTATGCTGAAGAATTAAAAAAAACTCATCAACATCTTGATGAAGATGAGTTTTTAGAAGTTGAAAGAATACCTTTAAAAGATATTAATATTACAAAACTTTCAGATGCTAAAACTATGTTGGCAGTAAGTTTTGTAAAAAATAGAAAAATCTAATTTTTCTTTTGATTATGTTTAAATGTGTAATAAGCTACAGCTATGATTATGGCACCACCTAAAAGGCTTAGCATATCTGGTATTTCATGGAAAAATATGAAACCAAACAGGATACCAAAGACAATTGCTGAATAAGTATAAATGGAAACTTCAGTAGCATTTGAATATTTATAAGCATAAGTTATTCCAAACTGACCTATAGAAGCAAATAAGCCGGTAGCTAACAAAAGCATAATCTGAGTTGATGTTGGAATCACATAATCAGCAAGAACAAATGGGAGCGTTCCAAGCACAGATATAATAGAAAAATAAAATACAATAGTATCAGGACTTTCCTTATCTTTAAGATATCTAAGAAGAGTATAGGCTACTCCTGAAAATGCAGCTGACAACAGTCCAGATATGCTTGGAATAATACTTAAAGAAAATTGGGGTTTTATAACTAATAATGCCCCTGCAAATGTAATAAATATACTAATAATCTGTTCTTTATCTATTTTTTCTTTTAAGAACAGACAGGCCATAATAGTTACAAATATTGGCGATAGTTTTCCAAGCATGGTAGAATCAGCAAGGGTAAGTCGACTTATAGCATAAAAATTAAGTATAACACCAGTAAGTCCAAACCCTGCTCTAGCAAGGAGAGCTAATTGATTTTTTCTCTGCCCGAAGACAGGAGAAGAAGATTTTTTTATAAAGTAGAAAGCGATAACAAGGCTTACTAGATTTCTAAAAAATACTTTTTCAAATAAAGGAATATCTCCTAGATATTTTACTGTGACACTCATAAGTGTAAATCCTAAGGCAGATATAAGCATAAAAAATACAGCTTTGGTTTTGTTTGACATAAGTTTAAACGTCCTTTCTGTAAATGAATTTAAGTTTTTAAGGGGGAAGATTTTGAAAAAATTATCATTCTTTGTAATACTGACAATATTATTTTCAGGGTGTATGTTTTCTCGTGCAGAGATTAGGAGAGATGAAAAAATCTCTAAATATTTTACAATGGGAGAGGCAGTTGACAGTGCCGTCGCCAAAAAATATGGGATAGACAATACTCCTTCAAAACAGCATGCAGCAAATATAAGATACACAGCTGTAAGGCTGGATAAATTTAGAAAATTGCTAGGTAGACCAATTCAAGTAAGCAGCTGGTATAGAAGCAGCCGTGTGAACAGGAGAGTAGGTGGTTCTGACAGTTCTGCTCATCAAAATGGTCTTGCTGTTGATATAATATTAAAAAAAGGTTCAGCCTACAAAGAATTTCAAAAAATAATGAAATCTTCACTAAGTTATGACCAATTAATATATTACCCTAAAAGAGGACATTTGCATATAGGTTTTCGGAAAAATATGAAAAAAGAAAGACAGCAAGTAATGATGAAATAGGAGAAAAAATGAGAATAAAAGAGATATTAGAGAAAGAAAAATTAACAAGAGATGACCTTATTACTCTTATGAAGATATCTGACCCAAAAGAATTAGATATGCTTTATAAAAAAGCTTATGAGGTAAAAACAAAAGAGGTAGGAAGAAAAGTATATTACAGAGGGCTTATAGAAATAAGTAATGTTTGTATAAAAAATTGTAATTATTGTGGAATAAGAAAAGGAAATTCTAAAGTTGAAAGATTTTCTATGTCGAAAGATGAGGTAATGAAGGGAGTAAAATGGATTTATGAAAATAATTATGGATCTTTGGCACTTCAATCTGGCGAGAGGCAAGACAAAGAATTTACAGATTTTGTAGAAGATATAATAAAAGAGATAAAAAAACTTTCAAATGGAAGGTTAGGAATAACTTTATCTTTAGGAGAACAATCTTTTGAAACATATAAAAGGTGGTTTGATGCAGGGGCTCATAGATATTTATTAAGAATAGAAAGTACAAATAAAGAACTTTTTCAAAGGCTTCACCCTCAAGATGGAAAACACACTTTTGAAGTTAGAAAAAAATGTTTAGAATATTTAAGAGAGATAGGATATCAGGTGGGAACAGGGGTTATGATAGGAGTCCCAGGGCAGACAGAAGAAGACCTAGTAGATGATATACTTTTCTACAGGGATATGAAAATTGATATGATAGGAATGGGACCTTATATAATTCATAAAGATACACCACTAGGTCAGGAATGGAAAGATATAGTGCTTCCTAGTGAAAAAAGAGTAGAATTAGGTCTTAAAATGATAGCTCTGACAAGAATATTTCTTAAAGATGTAAACATTGCAGCTACTACTGCACTTCAGGGATTAGATTCTCATGGAAGAGAGAAAGGACTTTTAGCAGGAGCTAATATACTTATGCCCACTGCAACATTAGAAGAGCATAAGAAAAAATATCTTCTTTATGATAATAAGCCTGGAATAGAAGACAGTGTAGAAAAGTGCAGAGATGACATGGATAAGAAAGTAAAGTCTATAGGTGATGAAATTGTTTATGGAGAGTGGGGAGATTCACTTCATTTTAAAAGAAAAAAAAGGTAAAAAAAGAAGCTGGTTCAATTTTGAGCCAGCTTCTTAAAAATAAAGATTAGTTTATTTTATCTACTAAAGTTTTTCCCGCTTTGAATTTTACAGACTTCTTAGCTTCTATTTTGATTTCTTCACCAGTTTTAGGGTTTCTTCCCATTCTTTCAGCTTTTTGAACTACTTCAAATTTTCCCCAACCAATGAAGTTTAATTCTTCACCAGATTTAAGTACTTCTTCAATCTCTGTTAAAATAGCCTCAACTTTTCTTTCTGATTCAGCTTTAGAAACAAATATCCCTTTTTCAAATAAAGCTTTTGCAAAATCCTTTTTTGTCATTATAAATTTCCTCCTAAAATAAAACTAAAAAAATACAAGTTCCTAATTTATATCATATAATCCAGATATTTTCAAATTTTTTTTTATAAATTTTTAAAATATTTCTTTTGATATTTTAAAAAAACATAGTAGAATATAATCAGCGATAAATAAAAATATAATATTAAAAAAAGAGAGGTAGGAATAATGAAGAAAAAATGGTTGGGATTATTTCTAATGTCAATAATTTTTTTCTCATGTAGCCGTGTTAACTATAAAATAGATGACAAGTCATATCAGGCTAGAGGGAAAGATAGTAGAATAAAATACATTGTTTTACATTATACAGCAACTAATGATGAAGTAGGAATAAGAGCATTAACTGGTCCAAATGTTAGTTCTCATTATTTAATAACTTCTAAAGAGGAAGAACCAACATATGCTCTAGTTCCCCATGAAGAAAGAGCATGGCATGCAGGAGTAAGTGAGTTTGCAGGAAGAAGCAATATAAATGATACATCTATTGGAATAGAAATAATTAATATGGGAATAAAAGCCATTCCAGATGCTCCGAAGTATGATGGTTTTTTCAGACCATATGATGAATATGTAGAGTATGATGATGCACAGATAAAAAAAGTAGCTGCTTTATTAAAAAAACTTATTGAACAATATCAGATAAAACCAAAATTTGTTGTGGGTCATTCAGATGTGGCTCCATTAAGAAAAATTGATCCAGGTCCAAAATTCCCTTGGGAAAGACTTTATAAAGAATATAATATAGGAGCTTGGTATGATGAAAGTGATAAAGTTTTCTTTATGAATGAAGCTTTATTTAATGTCACTCCAATTGCTGAGATAAAAGCAGAACTTAGAAAATATGGTTATAAGATTAATACTACTGATGAGTGGGACGAAGAAAGTAAAAGAGTAGTATATAATTTTAAAGCACACTTTAATCCCAAAATGTTAAGTGAGGAAATGGATTTAGAAAGTTTTGCTATTTTGAAAGCGTTGAATAAAAAATATAAATAAGTGAGTTAAAAATTGTATGAAAGTATATAAATAAGCAACTTTTTTAAAAAAATTTGCTTGTATAAAATGCTATTTAGTGGTAAAATAGAGCCGTAGTAAAACCTTAATTTATAAATTAAACACTAAGTTTTTAACACTTTTCAAAAATTTTAGGGTTTGTTTGTTCTTAATGGTTTTAATTTTCTTAAAATTTTTGGAGGTGCTTTAAATGCTAAAAGGAACTGTAAAATGGTTTAACAAAGACAAAGGGTTTGGATTTATTTCTGGTGAAGATGGAAACGATTATTTCGTACATTACTCAAATATTAATTCAAAAGGATTCAGATCTTTAGAAGAAGGACAAGCTGTAACTTTTGAAGTTACTGAAGGAGAAAAAGGTCCAGTTGCTTCTAATGTAACTGTAGCATAGTTTTAAATTTGCTGAAAAAATTTGTAGGGTACCAGCAGGTGCCCTATTTTTTTCTTGGTGGAAATGGTTAATGGAGGAATCAAATGAAAAAAAAGTCTTATAAAAAAGAAAAAAAATCTCAAACTTTTATTATAAATACAGCAGTAAAAATATTCCTATTTCCACTTTTTATTTTTGGTATTTTATTAAGAGAATATGATAGAATATTTAAAAAAAAGAAAATTAAGAAAAGAACAGAAGGATTATGGTATTAAAGATGTAGAAGAAACTCTTTACAAAATATTAAATTTATGATAAAATAAAATCCTTGTGTGCACAGGTGGCGGAATGGTAGACGCGTAAGGTTGAGGTCCTTATTGGTAGTTTTCCAGTGAGAGTTCAAATCTCTTCCTGTGCACCATGTATATACTCAATGAAAGAATTATAAATATTTATACAAAAAGCAAAAGACTGTATTTTCAACAGCCTTTTTTTATTTTAATATTATTTTTTAATTTTATGTCATCATCATATTTATTTACCCCATCTTTATTTAAAATAAATATTTATCTAGTACTTTATGACTTATTTCATTTTCTTGTAATAATTTTACTCCTTTCTCTTTTATAACTTCCAATAATTTTTCACCTTGTCTTTATTTTTAATTTTGAAATTCTGAATAATTTTTTTATATTAGCTTTCCCACTTTAGTTGAATATATTTTTTATTTTATTTATTATAAATGGATATTTATACTCTTTTATTTTTATATCATAATCTATTTTTTAATTTATTCCTTAATTCTTTTCTTAGTCTTTTCTAGAAAACTTTTAGTAATTTAATTTTTTCTTATATTTTCTTAGTTGTAAATTATAATTTATTTTTAAATATTGTTATTTTAAAGATGGGAGAAATATAAAAAGTTAAAATATTTATTTATAGATACAAAGATATTGAAAGAAAATTAAAAATAAGATTAAGAATAAAAGATATAAATAAATTAATAAAAAGGAATATAAGAAAAAATTAGAAAAGCTTAATTAAAATAGATTCTGGAATGAAGAAAAATTTGGTAAGAATAAAATATTTCTAAATTTAAGGAGGAAAAATGAGAGTAATAGCAATAACAGGAGTTGTAGTATTTATACTGTGTTTAGTGGCATATAAAATAATAAATAAAATTTTTGATGAAGAATGGAATAAGTGGGGATGGTAAAAAATAATAAAAATTGAAAACAGAAAATTATATATAAATGATTAATTTTATATTTAAAGATAACAAATATAGATTAATTATTTATATATTTTTTTTGTAAATTTTTTTAAAAAATTCTTGACCTTAAACCTACTTAAACGTTTATAATTATTTATATAAAGAAATATTCTTATATTATATAAATAAAATTCAATAATAGAGGAGGCAATAAAATGAAAAAAACAACAATAATTTTATCAGCATTAATGGTAATGCTTTGTTCAAGTGGAGTTGCATATGCAGAGGCAGGTGAAGGAAAACCATTAGAAGTAGAAAAAACAGAAGTAAGTATTCAAAAACAAAATAATAATGAAAAAGCATATAACTTTACAGGAAAAATAGATAATGAAAAAAATAATTCAAAAGAAACAAGCTGGGAAATGAATCATAAAATGGCTCATGAAAGGAGCGAAGAAAGATAATTAAAAATAAAAAATATTTATGATGTATGAAAATCTCTCCCCCGAGATATTATATGAAATTATAACAAAGGAAGTCTTTTATATTTGAAAGACTTCCCTTTTTGTTGTAAATTTTAATTATTAGGTTATTAATTATAATTTTTTTGTAATTCTTATAGTATCTTGATTATTTGAATTTTTACTATTTTATTTCAATAAGAGATATATACACAAATAAAAGATATTATTATTTTATAAATTAATTTTTAAATTTTCTATTATTTTTACTATTTCTTCTGGCTTTAGTACTTTTCCATAAGAAACTACTTTTTCTTCTATAACTAAACCTGGAGTAGACATTATTCCATAACTTGAAATATTTTCTATATCTGTGACTTTTTCTATATTAGCTTCTATGTTTAAAGAAGTAAGAGCTTTTTTAACATTATCAGTTAAGTTAACACAATTTTTGCAGCCAGTTCCTAAAATTTTTATAGTCATGGCTCCTTCTTTTTTTATAGTATTTTCTTTTGAAGTTTCATCAACATCACAACTACCACAATTACAACCACTTTTAAAAATTTTATCAAATATTCCCATTTTATTCACTCCTTTTATAAAATATATTTTTAAATAAATAAATAACCAAAGGCATTAAAGCTATAACCAATTATTATTATCCCAGCAGCAACTATTCCTACAAATGTTACAAGAAGTTTATTTTGTACAACTTTTTTTAACATTATTATAGAAGGTAAACTTAATGCTGTAACTCCCATCATAAAAGACAAAATAGTTCCAACTCCAACACCTTTTGCAAAAAGAGCTTCTGCAATAGGAATAGTTCCAAATATATCAGCATACATTGGTATTCCTATAAATGTTGCTATTAATACTGAAAATGGATTATTAAGACCTAATATCTTTTGAATAATTTCAGCTGGTATCCAGTTGTGAATTAAAGCACCTATTCCAACACCAACAATTATATACCAGAATACTTTCTTTACTGTTTCTTTTACTTGTTCGTATGCATATTCAAATCTTTCTTTAGTTGTAAGTTCAGGTGATTCTATATCTAGACTTCCAGCAGATTTTGTAAATTTAACAACATATTTTTCCATTCCCATTTTATCTAAAATAGTTCCTCCAATTACAGCAAGAATAAGTCCGACAATGACATAAATTGCTGCTATTGGTAAACCAAATACACTAATCAATAAAATAAATGAGCCTAAATCTACCAATGGAGAAGATATTAAAAAGGAAAATGTTACCCCAACAGGAAGCCCTGCATTTGTAAATCCTATGAATATAGGAATAGAAGAACAGCTACAAAAAGGTGTCACAGTACCTAGCAAGGCACTTAAAATATTTGCTTTTATTCCTTTGAAATTTCCAAGAATTTTTTTTGTTCTTTCTGGTGGAAAGAAACTTTGAATATATGAAATAACAAATATAAGAATAGACAAAAGGACAATTATTTTTACAGTATCATATATAAAAAACTGAATACTACCACCCATTCTGCTGTCAGCATCTATTCCTAAGGAAATAAGTCCTTTTTTTACTAAGTTATCTAACCATAACATTTTTAAAAATTGATCTTCAAAAAAAGACCAGATTACAATAATCATTGACATGAATTATCCACTTCCTTTTTCATCATTAGCTTACAATCAAGTATTTCATCTAATACTATTTTTAAATTTTTGCATCCTTCTTCATCAAAAGAATAATAGCTCCATTTTCCATCTTTTCTGCATTTAATAATCCCACTGTCATATAAAATTTTCATATGATGTGATAAAGTTGATTGCCCAATACAAAGTTCTTCTAAAATTTTACAGGCACATTTTTCTCCAGATTTAAGCATTTCTAATATAAATAATCTGTTAGGATCACTTAAAGCTTTGAAAAGCTTGGACATGTTTTCATATTTTTTTTCCATTTCTTCACCTCAAATCTATTTTTATCGATATATTATAAAATAATTATATATTCATATATCTAAATTTGTCAATATGTTTTTTATGTTTTATTTGCTCATAGAAAGATTATTAAAAAAAAGTTATTATTTGTGGAAATTATTATAATTACAGCAATATAATAAAATATATAAAGAAAAAGTGATTTGCTAGGTACTTTTTTATTTTTCTGTTATAATATCTTGTGAGGATAGTTATCAATGAAAGAATTTTATATAATTCTAAAATGTAGTATCCTGACTATATTTATTATACTTATTCTATATATAAAAGGGGAGAAAATTAATGAAAAAGCAGATTATATTTGGCAGTCTTGGATTTGTAGCAATAATATTATTTTTTCTTATATTTACATCATTTTATACAGTGAGAACAGGGGAAGTAGCTATTATTTCTAGTTGGGGAAAAATTACAAGAATAGATAGAGAAGGCTTGAATTTTAAAATACCCATTGTACAAACAAAGGAAATGATGATAACAAGAGATAAAATATATAGTTTTGATAATATGTCAGTAAGTACTAAAGATATGCAGTCAATAATTCTTGATCTTACAGTTCAAAGTTCTGTTTCTGACCCTGAAAATCTTTATAGATCATTTAGAGGATTACATGAAACAAGTTTTATTATTCCAAGAACAAAGGAAGTAGTTCAAGCATCAATTAGTAAATATACTATTGAAGAATTTGTTTCTAAAAGACAGGAACTAAGTAAAATGATATATGAAGATTTAAAAGATGACTTTCAAGCTTATGGGTTGTCTGTAGCAAATGTTTCCATAACAAACCATGATTTTTCTGCAGAATATGAAAGAGCTATAGAAGCTAAAAAAGTTGCAGAACAAGAGGTAGAAAGAACAAGATTTGAGCAGGAAAAATTCAGAGTGGAAGCAGAAAATCAAGTGTTGCTTGCAGAATATAAATTAAAAGAAAAAGAGCTTCAGGCAAAAGCCAATCAGGTAGAAGCAGAATCTTTGTCACCAATGTTGTTAAAGAAATTAACTATTGAAAAATGGGACGGAAAACTACCACAAGTGAGTGGGGGAGATAATTCTCCAATAATAAAATTAAATGATTAATATAAAAGGGGCTGAGTAAAAATTTTAGCCCCTTTTATATTAAAAAAATAAAAAGAATCTAATACTTTTTAGTAAAAAATTATAATTTAAAATATTAAAACTAAAGAGAAAAAATAGATGCAGTAATAGCAAATATAGAAGGAAGTCTAAGGACTTCTTTTGTAATTTTTATAAAAAAAATAAATATTATGATATAATAAAATATCTGCTGAAGATTACAGGAGGGATGGTAAAATATATTATTTTTAAAATAATAAAGTATATTTTTTCCAATTAAAAAATAGGGGGAAAGAAAAAATATGCAAAAAGTGATTCTAGGTATAATTGTGACATTGTGCAGTTATATTGGATATAAAAGTAAAAAGACACATATACAGTTAATTTCTCTTTTTCTGATTATTTTGATAATAGTTTATAGAATTTATAGGGAGTAAATAGATATTATTCAGAATGAAAAATTAAAGAGCAAATAAAATGGACATCTTTGGGAGGGAACTTATGAATTGTGAAAAATGCAAGAATCCAATAAAAAAAACTCTAGTAGATAATTGTGTGAGCAGATTAAAGCTCTATAAAACAGTTGCATATTACTGTGACCATTGTGATAAAATATATATCCTAGAAAAATATAAAGAAATTATAGATGAAAGTAAATACGATGGGGAATTGGAGTGGCTGAGAAAACAAAATCCTTATTTAAAAAAATAAAACAAGGAGAATATATCTCCCTGTCTTTATTACATAGCTTCATATTCTTCTGTAAATGCTCTAAGTTTCTTTTTTATTCTTTGAATGGCATTATCTACTGATTTAGGATCCCGTCCTGTTTTAGCAGCAATTTCAGTATACGACAATTCAATAAGCATATAATCAAAAATTTCATTTTCCATCTTACTTAAATGTGTTCTTAAATATTTTTTTAAAGCATTGAATTTTTCTTTACTTAAATATATTTCTTCAGGATTGTAAAAATTAAAGGACTTATTAGAATATGCAGGAACGGCATTGTATTCATAAGAGTCTTCACTATTATTTACAGCCATATTTAAAATTTTGTATTTTCCACTATTAGAGCTTTTTATTGCAGTAATTAATTGTCTTTTTATGCATAAAATAGCAAAAGTTTTAAAAGAAGCTTGCTTACCTGCTTCATAACCATTTATAGCTTTCAAAAGTCCTATCATAGCTTCCTGAAGTACATCATCTTTATCTCCTCCATAAAAGAAATATTTTTTAGTTTTTAGAAGCATTATTCCTTGAAAAGTTTTAAAAATTTCCTGAATAGCTTCTTCACTACCTGCTTTTGCCTTTTTAATTAAATTTAAACTTACTATAAAGACCACCTCCATAAATTTAAAGGTAAATCTCCCCCAGTCATATAATAAAACAATATTAAAAAGGATTCTCTTAGTATATTATATTACATGAAATCAAAAAAAGCAAATTTTTCAAAAAAATAAATATAATAAGTGTATACAATATAAAATAATGTGCACTATAAAGATGAAAAATAAGATTGTGATATCATTCTTTAAAAAACAAAATTTTATTGTCAATGGTTAAAGATATAACTAAAAATAATAATAGATATTATTCCATTAAAAAATGCATAAGGAATTTGAATTTTTATATGATTTATAAAATCAGCACCAGCTACCATAGAGAAAAGTACGGAGATATCAGAAACAGGAGAACAAGTTCCTCCCATGAGAGCACTAGAAATAACAGAAAACATTGTGAAAATCATGGAGCTTCTTGTGACAGAATATTGGGAAGAATAATGTATTGTATGTAAACTTAATAAAATATATAGAATACATTATTAAAATAAAAATATAGAATAGTTTATAAAAAGAGAGTGCTGCATTTCCAATAACCCGAATCAAAATGCTGAAAAAAAAGTTGTTCAAATAAATGATTAAAAATCATCAGTTTGCAACAACTCAGGCATTAAATATTTATTTAATAATTTTTTCTACTTTTCCTTTTTTAAATATTGCTTCATTGGTAATTTTACCATCTTTGGAATATTTTCTAAATAAACCATCAAATTGATTATCAATAAAAGTGTATTCTCCCTCTATCTGTCCATTTTCATAATAAGTTTTAGAAACTCCATTGATTTTATCTTCAATAAAATTAGCTATATTTTTTACCTGCCCATTTTCATAATAAATTTTCGATTCTCCATGAGCTTTTCCATTTTGGTAATTATACTCACTTTCTAGTTTTCCACTTTTATAGTATATTTTTATTAAACCATGATATTTTCCATCAAAATAATTATTTTCTTCCATTAAAATACCATTTTCAAAGTATACTTTTCCTTCACCTTGTAGTAAGTCATCAACATAGTTTCCTGAATATTGAAGTTGACCATTGGGATAGTAATATTCAACAGGACCATTTTTTTTATCATCTTTGAAGTTTATTATATTTCTTAATTTTCCATCTTCATAATATATTTTACATATACCTTCAATTTTATTATCAACATAAGAAGATTCCTCTTCTAATTGTCCATTTTCAAAATATGTTTTGACTTCACCATTTAATTTTCCATTTTTAAATGTTCCTTCAAAAGCTAGCTGCCCATTAGAGAAATATTCTTTTGAGATACCCTCGTATTTACCATCTTTAAAATTTTCTTCTGTTTTTAATTTTCCATCTTCATATTTAGCAGTAATTTTTCCAGTGAAAGGTTTCTTTTCATTAATGATATAGACTATCCCATCTTTTTCTTCTTTCTTAGATGCATCAACGTTTCTTTTTCCTATATTGCAACTAATCATTAAAATAAAAAGAGAAAAAATTATAAGTATTTTTTTCATAAAATAAATCTCCTTTGCTTTCTTTATATTATATCACAAGAAAACAATTTAAGTAGAGATTTAAAAAATAAAAAGCTTATTTCATAGAATTATAGATAAAATTTTATAGGAAAAAAACTAAAAAAAATTTTATAGTTTGATTTTATAGCATAAATAGTATATTATAGAAAGTAAGAATGTTCTAAAGCATGAGAGGAGGAAGTTTTGTGGAGAATTTTAATATGGTACTTTTATTGAAATTAATAAATGAAATGGATTATGACACAGAGGCTTCAAAAGTATTGCTGGATAAATATGGGATTGATAAAAAAAATTATTTGAAAATAGCATTAAAAGAAGATTATATAAAAATATATGATATTCAACAGGGAACAGTCAAAGACCTCAAGGAAATATTAAAAAATGCTGGATTAGTACAAACTGGAAATAAAGAGATATTGATGCAAAGAGTTATTGACAACATAGATGAAAAAGAATTAAAAAAATATTTTGGAAATGATAAATATAAATTAACTCCATTAGGAAGAAAATTTTTGAAAGATAATATTGAAGAGTTAGAAGAGGTATTAGCTGGGAATGGAGAAAAGGAAAATAAAGAAGCTGTAGAAGGAATTCTAGCTGAAGAGAAAATTGAAGAAACTCCAATAGAAGCTGTAGAAAAGATTGGAGTTGAAGATGAAATAATAGAAGAAAATTCAACAGAGATAAAAGAGGAAACAGCAAAAGAAACAGAAGAAATCAAAATAGAAGTTAAAGAAAAAATAGAAGAAAAAGTAATAAAGGAAGAAAAGGTAATTGAACATAAAGATAAATTTGCAAAGAATTATATAGTGGTAGGAGTTATTATTATTTTAATAGTAGTATGTATAAATCTTTTTTTATAAGAGGTATCTCTGCAGTTAAGCAGAGAACCTCTTATTTTAATTATTTATTTCCTTCTTTTTCCAGCTGGATCTGTTTAAAATTATCTATTATAACTTGTTGGTTATTCATAGACTTTTCTAAATCTTTTAATATAGTTTGATATTTATTTAAAAGTTGATTGTAGTCATCTTTATAAAAAATATATTTTTCCATTTGCTGTAATTGGCTAAGACTTCCAGCTACACTTTTATAAAGATTTTTCTGTTCTGCAAGAGTTTTTTCTGCTGTTTCTGCTATTTGTTTTTCTTGAGCATATCTTTGATCTTCTTTCTTTAAAAGAAGCTGATACTCTTTTTCTAAAGATTTCATTTGAGTTTCAAAATCTGTTACAGAAGCTGAGAAAGCAGAAATAGTTATAAGCATAGTTCCAATTAAGATTATTATTTTTTTCATATTTCCTCCTTAAATTAACTCTAAATTATAGTATCTCTATATAATATATTATTATTCAAAGTATATTTCCTTTATTATTTTGAAAAAAAAATTCAGAATAATTTAAAGGAAGAAAGAAAAAATTACAGTACATTATATAAAACAGATAAGAGAAATACTGGTAGGTGAGGTAAGATGACAAGAGAATGAGTTTAAACATAATAGACTAAATGTATTTTATTCAATATAATTGACACTGAAAAAGAACACTCGTTTTTTTAAAATCTAGTAGAAATAATTTTTTTATTATGCTATAATTAAATTAAATGAATTATAAATTCTTAATGAGCGAAAAAAAACTAAAAAAAAATTTAAAAAATAATTATAAGGAGGGAAAGTTATGTTTAGTTATCTACAAAAAATAGGTAAAGCACTTATGGTGCCAGTTGCTGTTCTACCTGCAGCAGCAATATTGTTAGGTTTAGGATATTGGATTGACCCTGTAGGTTGGGGAGGAGAAAGTGTACTAGCAGCTTTCTTTATAAAATCAGGAGGGGCAATAATTGATAATATGCCTATTCTGTTTGCTATTGGTGTAGCTTTTGGTATGTCTAAGGATAAGAATGGATCAGCAGCTCTAGCAGGATTAGTTTCTTTCTTAGTTGTAACTACTTTATTATCTCCAGGTGCAGTAGGAATGATTAAAGGAATTCCTGCAAATGAAGTACCTGCTGGATTTGCTAAAATAAACAACCAATTTACTGGTATTCTTTGTGGAGTTATATCTTCAGCACTTTATAATAAATTTAGTGAAGTGGAACTGCCAAAGTTTTTATCTTTCTTTAGTGGAAAAAGACTTGTTCCAATTATTTCATCATTTGTTATGATGTTGGTTTCTTTCATACTTATGTATATCTGGCCAGCAGTTTATTCTGGACTTGTAACATTTGGTGAAGGAATCAGTAAACTAGGACCAGTTGGAGCTGGAATTTATGGATTCTTTAACAGATTATTAATACCTGTTGGTTTACATCATGCATTGAACTCAGTATTCTGGTTTGATGTTGCTGGAATAAATGATATTCCAAACTTCCTAGGTGGGGCAAAATCAATAGCTGAAGGAACTGCTGTAATAGGAAAAACAGGGATGTATCAAGCTGGATTCTTCCCAATCATGATGTTTGGATTACTAGGAGCTTGTCTTGCATTTGTTAGAACTGCAAAGCCTCAAAATAGAGCTAAAATATCTTCTATTATGTTAGCTGCTGGATTTGCAAGTTTCTTTACTGGAGTTACAGAACCAATTGAATTTGCATTTATGTTCGTTGCTCCTGGATTATATTTAGTACATGCAATTTTAACAGGAATATCAGTATTCATTGCAGCTTCTATGCACTGGATGGCAGGGTTTGGATTCTCAGCTGGATTTATTGATTTAGTTCTTTCAACAAGAAACCCATTAGCTCAAGGTTGGTATATGCTTGTAGTACAAGGGCTTGTATTCTTTGTAATTTATTATGTAATATTTAAATTTGCTATTGAAAAATTTAATCTTAAAACTCCTGGTAGAGAAGATGATGATGATACAGTAGAAGAAAAAGGAGCATCAAAAGTTACTTCTAATACAGAATTAGCAGCTGCATTATTACCTCTTTTAGGTGGGAAATCTAATATAGTTAATATTGATAACTGTACTACTAGATTAAGACTTGATGTGGTAGATAGTTCTGTGGTAAAAGAAGGGGAAATCAAAAAATTGGTTCCTGGAGTATTAAAACCAAGTAAGACAGCTGTTCAAGTAATAGTTGGTCCTGAGGTTGAGTTTGTTGCAACTGAATTAAAGAAATTAGTGTAATAGCTTAAAAGTATAAATAAAAAAATATAAATAAAAAATGGTGTGGGAAACTACACCATTTTTTATTTTGAAAATATAATCATTAAAAAAAATTAAAGAGAAAAGAGTAAGATATTTACCATTAAAAATAAAGTATAACAAATTAAAATAAGTTTAAATTGAATATATTTATTTAATAAAAAAAGTTTTAGAACCTCATGAATATAAATCATGAAATTCTAAAACTTAATTTTTTCCCCATATAGTTTTATGATTTTGGTTCAAAAATAAATTCTTTTTGAAAGTATACACTAATAATTTTCCCATTATACACAATTGGTGAAAATTTCCATTTACCTAAAGCCTCTATTACTGCCTGATCGAATCCTAATTTACTATGTGAATTTATAATAGAAATATTTTTTACATTACCTGACTGATCTACCAAGAATTTTGCTTTTACTACTACTTTTTTTCTATACCTAATATTCTCAGCTTGTTTAGGATAAGTAGGAGCTATTTCTTTAACTATTTTATATTTTATTCCATGATTAGATACAGCATTATAAGTTCCATCAGCATTGGCAGTAAATAAGTTGTCAACACTTGGAATAGAAGTAGAATCGTTACTAGATGCAGCAGTAGTTATAGTTTCTGGAACTTTTGAAGTTTCTTTTGTTTCAACTTCAGGTTCTTTATTTATTTCTTTTTTAGGTTCAGTTTTTTTAGGGATTGTTTTCTTTGAAACAGGTTTGGGTGTTTCAGGTTTTACTATTTCTTTTTTGGGCTTTTCTTGAGGTTTAGGAACTTCAACAACAGGTAGGGGAACTGGAGCAGCTGCAGGGACAGCTCTACTTATTTGAGTAAAAGTGACTGGAACACTTTGTTTTAAGAAATTATCTTTGCTATCTAAATCTTTTGTAACAGTTGGAAGCCCCAATCGTAAAAAGAGCATTCCATGTAATAGAAGTGCTATAATAAAGTATTTCTTCATATTAAACCTCTTGTCCTTTACTCATAAAAATTTATTCCTAAATTTTCTATGCCATGTTTTTTGACTTTAGTTATGATATCAATAATATTTTGATATTTCAAATCTTTATCCCCAGTTATAGAAACACTTTTTGCTCCATTGAGATAATAATCTATCTCGTCAAAAGTTATTTCTACATTTTTTTTATTTCCAAAAGTGATAAAATATCTATTGTCTTTATCAATAATAATTTCTAGATTTTTATCATCATTTTCTTCACTAGTCAGTGTTGAAGTTGGAAGATCGATATCAATATTCCCATATTTATTAAATGTTGTAGAAACTATGAAAAATATTAAAAGTAAAAACACCACATCTATAAGCGGTGTCAAATCAGGAGTGAGAAGTGCTCTTTTTTTCTTATATCTAGCCATTTTTATCCCCTCACAATATTAATAACATTAGTTGTTATTTTATCTATTTCCTCTTCAATTTCCTCAATTCTTTTATTTAAAAGATTATATACAACTAGTGCAGGAATAGCGATAGAAAGACCAGCTGCTGTAGTTATCAAAGCTTTTGAGATACTGTCGGCTACAATTGTTGGATCCCCTGCTCCAAATTTAGCAAGATCTTTAAATGCATCTATCATTCCTGTAACAGTTCCTAAAAGTCCAAGCATAGGAGCTACATGAGCTATTATACCTAAGATATGAAGTCTTTTTTCCAGCGGACTGATTTCATCCATCTCAATTTCTTTTATTATTTGATCAAATTGGTGAAAGTCTTTTAGGTTAGTATCACATATATTGCATCTGCAAAGAAATTTTTTAACTGTGCACCCAACAGAATTTCTTTCTTTATCACAAATTTCAATAATTCTACACATATCTCTATTAGAAACAGCCATTATTACTTCTTTCCTAAAATTTCTGTTCATAGTCTTTTCCTTTTTAAAGAAAAAGAATAATCTTTCAATTATAACAGTTGTAGAGATAAGAGATAGTATGAAAAGTACCCACATCAGTGGACCTCCAACTTTAAAATAGTACATCATTTCAGTATGTTCCTCCTAAAAATTTAATTAAAGTTTTTCTATAAGCTCTTTAAAATATACATAAGCATTATTTAAATCTGTTTCATCAGGGTGAAAACTTGCATCTTTCCATCTTTTTATTCTCTCTGGATTTGGTCCGTGAGGATGGTCAGGTCCGAATTTAGTTTTCATCATTTCTATAAGTTTAGGATCAATAGCACCTTGACACAGGAAGTGTCCTAATACTTTATTTTCATTCTCTGTAAAAAGTTTTGTTATATTTTCAATACAGTCTAAAGCATGTTGTGAATCAGGATAAGCTCCAAGTGTAAAGAAAAATGCTGTGTTTTTATTTTTGATAGTTTTTATAAAGTTCAATGCTTTTGCATCTGCTGTACCTTTATCTATCCAAGTTCCTACAATAATCAAATCGTAATCCAGATTGTTTACTTCTGCAATATCTTTTATTTCAGAATTTTCTATAGCTTTAGCAATAGATTCAGCAACCTTTTTTGTATTACCAGTTTTTGTAGAATAAGTAACAAGTGTTTTCATTGAAAAACCTCCTAAAATTTTATCATCACATAAGTTATACCAAAAAATACTTTTAAAGTCAAATAATTTCAAAAACTATAATTTTGTATTAAATAAATTTTTGCTTGACAATAAAACAAATTAATATTAATATAAAAACACTGAAATAAAATATGGTTTGAAGAAAACAAATGTTTGTATACTTTAAAGTATAGCAAAATTTTCAAGGAGGAACACATGGAAAAAAATTTACTACTGTTTGATAAGAGGCTAAAATCTCATCATGACAGTAATAGTTTGATTAACAAATATATTAAAAGTGAAAGGGCTGATAAGGAAAGTTTTGACTTATTGCTTCAAGAAAATCCTGATGGGAGAAAGAAAGCGATATATGTACATACACCATATTGTGATAAAATATGTTCTTTTTGCAATCTTAACAGGAAGCAGATAGATGGAAGTCTTGATTCATATGCTCAATATATAGCAGATGAATTTGATAAATATGGGCAGACAAATTATTTTAAAAAAAGTGAATTTGAAGTAATATTTTTCGGTGGAGGGACACCTACTGTATATAAACCCCATCAACTTGAAATAATACTTGAAAGTATAAAAAGAAATGTAACTTTAACAAAAGATTATGAATTTACATTTGAAACTACACTGCATAACTTAACTGAGGAAAAGTTAGAAGTTATGATGAAGTATGGAGTAAATAGATTGAGTGTAGGAATACAGACATTTTCTGATAGAGGAAGAAAATTTTATAACAGAACTTATGGGAAAGAAGAGGTAATTGAAAGACTTAAAAAGTTAAAAGCTTTTTTTAAGGGAGATGTGTGTGTGGACATTATCTATAATTTTCCTGATGAAACTTTAGAAGAAGTAATTGAAGATGCAAGAATTGTAAAGGAATTAGAATTAAGCAGTGCAAGTTTTTACTCTCTTATGGTACATGAAGGTTCAAAATTATCAAAGGATATAGAAGCAGAAAAAGTAAAGCTAGAAGAAGATATGAAAAAAGATTATCTTCTATATCAACACTTTGTAAATGAAATGCTAAGGGAAGATAAATATCATGTTCTTGAATTGACTAAAATAGCTAAGAACAATGGAGATAATTATAAATATATTAAAGTTAGAAATACTGGAGGAGATACTTTTCCAATAGGAGTAGGTTCTGGAGGATCAGTTCATGGAATTGGAGTTTATAGAATGAGTAAAGAGATGTCGTTTTATTCTAAACAGACTGATTACCATGAAAAGTTTTCAAGACTCTCTGGATTTATGCAGTTTCCAATAATAAATAAGGGAGATGTAAGAAATATTTTATCAGAAGAAGAATATAAGTATTTTGCTGAAAAAATGAAAGATTATGAAAAGAAAGGATTGTTGAATGAAAAAGAGGACTCTTTTGTTTTAACGCAAAGTGGGATATTCTGGGGAAATAATATTTCAAGTGACATTATAATTTATGTTATGGAAAAGCTTTTTAATAAATAAGTTTTTATAAGAATAATTAATATATATTAAGAATTTCGGAGGGAGAAATAAATGAGCAAGAAATCAATAGGTTTAATCTGGGTAGCTCTGGCAGCAGCAGTATATGGACAACATGAAGTAGATTTAGGAAAAAGTGTTGTTTATTCAACGACAGGGTTTGAAACTGAAATGAGAAAAACAGCAAGCAATCCAAGTATAGTTACAGCTAAAGAAATTGAAGAAAAAAATTACAAGACAGTAGATGAAATATTAGCTGATATTCCTAGTGTTAACATTGTAAAGCAAGGGAAAGATTCAATAATTGATTTGAGAGGACAGGGAGATAAGGCTAAACAAAATGTACAAATACTTGTAGATGGAGTGCAAATGAATTCTCTTGATACTTCAATGACAGCTACTCCTATCAATACAATATCACCAGACAGTATTGAAAGAATAGAGGTGCTTCCAGGTGGAGGTTCAGTTCTTTATGGAAGTGGAACTTCAGGAGGAGTAGTAAACATCATTACTAAAAAAGGAACTGGAAGAAAGGCAACAGTAGGATTTGACCATGGGCAATATGGAAGTAATAAAACTAATGTAGCTGTAGGAGAAAGTTTTGGAAATTTTGATGTAAATCTTGCTTATACTAAAAATAATGCAAAGGGATATAGAGATTATGATAAATCTGATTCTGATTATTTTCAAGGGGATATCAGATATAGAATATCTGATACACAAAATATTGGATTTAAATATTCAAAATATAAAGCAGATGAAAGTTATCCATCTATGTTGACTAAGGAACAAGTAGATGAGGATAGAAAACAAACTGGAATGGCAGCAGTAGATTACAGTAAAACAAAAACAGATAAAGATGAATATGTATTTACTTATAATAATAAGTTAACAACAAATCTTGATTTTAATTTAATAACATTTTATCAAAAAACAAACATGGATCCAGATAGTTTAACTGAAACAAAAATGGGTTCTACTATGAAAGTAAATAGGGAAAGTGATGGAGAATTTGAAGATAAAAAATGGGGAGTAAAACCTAAATTTAGATATTCATATGGAGAAGGAAGCAGTTTAATATTTGGAGCAGATTATATTAAAAATAAAGCTTCAAGATATAGTTACAGTTATATGCCAGTAATAACACCTCCAATGATGGCTGGAATGTCATTAGCAGATATAACAACAACTAATGATTTAGAAAAAGAAACTATTAGTGGATATGTAATGAATAATTATGTATGGGGAAATTTTGAATTTGCTCAAGGAATCAGATATGAAAGGGCAAATTATAAAGTGGGAAGAGATAGTAAAGGTTATGTCTATGATACAAGCACTTTTACGAAAAAAAATATAGATGACCATATATCAACAAGCTCAGATGAAGATAATTTTGCTTATGAACTATCTGTTAACTATCTTTATTCAGATACAGGGAAAACATATATTAGATATGAAAGAGGATTTACTTCTCCACCACCAGCTTTATTAACAAATAAAGATAAAACTACAGGAGAATATTATTTAAATAATTTAAAATCAGAAAAATATGATAATTTTGAAATTGGAGTATCAGACTATATAGGATTTACAAGTTTCAATGCTTCTGTATTCTATACAATTACTAAAGATGAGATTACGCAGGATATGGCTTCTGGAATGCCGCCAGCATGGATAACTAATTACAACTTAGGAAAAACAGAAAGAATCGGATTTGAATTAAAAGCTGAACAATATCTTGGAAAACTTACTTTATCTCAATCTTATGCATATATTAATGCAAAAATTAAAGATGGTGTGGTAAAAGATGTAGATGTATCTGGAAACAGAGTAGCCAATGTACCAAGAAATAAATTTAATATTGGAGCTAACTACAGATTTACTGATAACTTCAATTTAGGTGCAGAAGTAGTATATGTAGATGATGTATATTTAAATAACCAAAACTTGGGAGGAAAAACTAACTCTCATACTGTAGCTAACATCAGAGCAAACTATAACTTTAACTTTGGTTTAAGTTTATATGCTGGAATTAACAATTTATTTAATGAAAAATATTATGAAGATGTAGATTATAGCGTATCTAAAGGATATACATATGACCCAGCAGCTGAAAGAAATTATTATGTAGGTTTCAGATATAGTTTATAAAATAAAATTGTGAGGAATAAAAATGGAAAAAGTTTTACCGTTGTTATTAATAATAGGAACTTTGGCAGCAGGAATACTCTCTATACCTTTAGGGAGTGTTCCTATTCCTCTGGAATATATATTTAATCCAGAGAAAGCCCCTGAATATATAAAAATTATAATCTTTAATTTAAGACTGCCTAGAATAGTGATGTCAATTCTTGTGGGAATGATGCTTTCTTCTAGTGGAGTAGTAGTACAGACCGTATTTCAAAATCCGTTAGCTGATCCATATATTATAGGAATAGCAGCAAGTGCTACATTTGGAGCAGTTATAGCTTTTGTTTTTAATATGCCTGACTATATGTATGGAGTTATTGCATTTTTTACTTGCCTGTCAAGTACACTTCTCATTTTTAAAATGGCAAAAAAAGGTAATAAAGTCAATGTAGCTACTCTTCTTATAGTAGGAATAGCAGTGTCTTCATTTCTAGGAGCATTTACATCTTTTGCCATGTATTTGATAGGAGAGGATTCTTTTAAAATAACTATGTGGATGATGGGGTATTTAGGAAATGCTACATGGAATAGAGTAATATTTTTAGCAATACCTCTTGTTTTTTCTGTAAGTTATTTTTATTTAAAAAGAAATCAATTAGATGCTTTACTTTCTGGAGATGAGGAAGCACATTCGCTGGGAATAGATGTCAACAAATTAAAAGTAAGAACTTTGACTGTAGCAGCTTTAGTAGTTGCATTTTCTGTAGCTTTTTCAGGAATGATAGGTTTTGTAGGACTAATAGTACCTCATACAATGAGAATGCTTTTAGGACCATCTAATTCAAAACTTCTTCCAAGCACTATACTGGCAGGAGGATTTTTTCTGCTTATATGTGATACATTTGGAAGATTAGTACTGGCTCCTACAGAAGTTCCAATAGGAGTTATCACAGCGTTTTTTGGTGCACCATTCTTTTTATATCTGGCACTTAGAAACAAAAGGAGAGATTTCTAATGGAAGTAATAAAAATAGAAAAACTTAATTTTTCCTATGGAAAAAGAAAAATATTAAATGATATAGATTTAACTATAGCAGATAAAAAACTTACAGGTATTCTTGGACCCAATGGTTGTGGGAAAACTACACTTCTAAAGAATATACTTGGATATTTACATAACAACTCTGGAAATATAGAAATATTAAATAAAAACAGTAGAAAATATACGCAAAAGGAAAAATCAAAATGTATATCTTTAGTTCCACAAAAATCACAGCTTATGTCAGCTATGAATGTAGAAGATTTTGTCCTTATGGGAAGACTACCTCATTTGGAAAACAATTGGAGTGGGTATACAAAAAAAGATAGAGAAATAGCAGAAGATTCTCTTAAAGAACTTGGGCTTGAAAAGTTTTGTAATAGAACAGCAGTAACATTGTCTGGTGGAGAATTTCAGAGAGTACTTTTGGCAAGAGCCATAGCACAGGATACAGATATAATTTTATTAGATGAACCAACTTCTGCTCTTGATTTAAATCATGCTTTGGAACTAATGGAAAAAGTAAAAGAAATAATACACAAAAAAGGAAAAACAGCAGTTGCTGTCCTTCATGATCTTAATCTTGCTTCTATGTTTTGCGATGAAATAATAATGCTGAAAAATGGAAAAGTATATTGCAAAGGGACTCCTAAGGAAACTATGACTAAAGAGAATTTAAAAAATATCTATGATTTAGAAAGTGAAATATTTTATACAGAAGAAGGGATACCTTATATAATTCCAAAACTTAAAAAGGAGAAAAGATGAAAAGAGTAAGAAAAAGTATTGTACTGTTATTTATTTTAATGTTGGGAATAAATATTTATTCTATGGAAATAAAAGATAAAAAAATAATAGATAATTATGGGAATAGTATAGAACAAAGGGAATATAGGAAAATAGTAGTACTTGATCCAGCTGTAGTGGAAACTTTTTATATGTTAGGAGGAGAAAGTAAAATAATAGCTATAGGAAAGACTGCTATGAGTGAGATATATCCTGTAGAAAAAACAAAGAATTTAGCAAATGTAGGAACGATAACAAAACCAAGTATAGAAAAAATACTTTCATATACTCCTGATTTAGTTATTCTCAATGCAATGGCAGCATCTACAGGAGAAAGTTTAAAAGAATTAAAAATACCATTCATAATAAATACAGCTGGAAATATTTCAGATATACTTTTAAATATAAAAATATATGGGGATATAACTGGTAAAAAGGCAGAAGCTAAAAAACTATATATCAACAGCGAGGAAAAATTAAATAATTTAAAGAAAAAAGTAAAAGAAAGTCCATTGAATTTAAAAGGAGCTGTATTATATACAGTATCTCCAATGATGGGATTTAATGAGAAATCTCTTCCTGGGGAAATATTGGATATACTGGGAGTAGAGAACATAGCTGATAACCTTATAGGAGATAAACCTATAATATCACAAGAGTTTTTATTGAAGAAAAATCCAGATTTTTTAGCTGGAGCTATGAGTATAAAATCTGCTAAAGATATAGCAAACAGTAATCCTGCAGTGAAAGAAACAACAGCAGGAAAGAAAGGAAACTTTTTTATTGTAGATTCAAGTAAAATATTAAGAGGTTCTCCAAGAATATTTGAAGCAGTAGAGGAATTTTATTTAGAATTATTAAAAATAAATAAGTAAATAATATAGAATCAGATGAAAATTTAGCTTGCTAGATATTTCGTCTGATTTTTTATTTTATAAATATATTTATTTTCTGTTTTCATAACTAATAAAGTGGTTATGATGTTTTTTTTTATGAAGAAAAAAATATTTTTTATAATCAAATTTTATTTATTTTTTTAAATTTTAATTTTAAAGATATATATTGTTAAAATATATTTTATTTACAAAATATTTTAAACACTTTAATTTAGCTTTTATAATTTTTTGTTCTTGACAATAAAAAAAATAAATATTAATATAAGCTCAGGCATAAAAATTTTTATATTAAAATAAAATATTATTTTAATAGTAAAATATAGTTTTAAAATGTGAAACTTAGGAGGAAAGAATGACAAAAAATTTAATGCTATTTGATAAAAGATTAAAATCTCATCATGATAGCAATAGTTTGATTAACAAATATATTTCTGGAAAGAAGGCTGATAAAGAAGTTTTTGAAGCTGTATTGAGAGAGATTCCAGATGACAGAAGAAAGGCAATTTATGTACATACACCATATTGTGATAAAATATGTTCTTTTTGTAATCTTAACAGAAAGCAGATAGATGGAAGTTTAGATTCATATGCACAATATTTAGCTGATGAATTTGATAAATATGGGAGAACAGAATATTTTAAAAAAGGGATTTTCGATGTAATTTTTTTTGGTGGAGGGACACCAACTGTATATAAACCTCAACAACTTGAAATAATACTTGAAAGTATAAAGAGAAATGTTGTTTTAGCAGAAAATTATGAATTTACATTTGAAACAACTCTGCATAACCTCACTGAAGAAAAATTAGAAGTTATGATGAAATATGGAGTAAATAGATTAAGTGTAGGTATACAGACTTTTTCTGAAGCAGGAAGAAAATTTTATAATAGAACCTATGGAAAAGAGGAAACAATAGAAAAATTAAAAAAACTGAAAGAATTTTTCAAGGGAGATGTATGTGTAGATATTATATATAATTTTCCGAATCAAACAATAAATGAAGTATTGGAAGATGCAAGAATAGTAAAAAAATTGGAAATAAGCAGTGCAAGTTTTTATTCATTGATGGTTCATGAAGGTTCAAAATTATCTAAAGATATAGAAGCTGAAAAAGTGAAAATGGAAGAAGATATGAAAAAAGATTATCTGTTATATCAGCATTTTGTAGATGAAATGTTAAGAGGGAATCAATACCATATTCTTGAGCTAACAAAGATAGCAAGAAATGGTGGAGATGATTATAAGTATATTAAAGTAAGAAATACTGGAGGAGATACTTTTCCAATAGGAGTTGGGGCAGGAGGATCAGTTCATGGAATTGGAGTTTATAGAATGAGTAAAGAGATGTCTTTTTATTCACAACAGACTGATTATCATGAAAGATTTTCAAAACTATCTGGAATAATGCAGTTTCCAGTAATATCAAAAGAGGCATTGAAAGACATCTTAAAAGAAGAGGAATTAAAGTTCTTTAGAGAAAGAATGAAAGAATACGAAGAAAAAGGTTTAGTAAAAGAAAATGAAGAAAGTTATGTTCTGACAACAGATGGGGTATTCTGGGGAAATAATCTTTCTAGTGATGTAATCATTTATGTTCTGGAAAAACTTTTTAAAAGTTAAAAATATATAAAACATCTGAAAGGAGATTGCAAAATGAGTAAAAAGACAGCTCTGCTTTGGGCAGTATTGGCAGTAACAGCATATGGAGAACAAAATGTAGATTTAGGAAAAAGTGTCATTTATTCTACAACAGGATTTGAAACTGAGATGAGAAAAACAGCAAGTAATCCAAGTGTAGTAACATCTAAAGAAATCAAGGAGAGGAATTATCAGACAGTTGATCAAATATTGAATGATATTCCAAGCATCAATATTGTAAAACAAGGAAAAGATTCGATAATTGACTTGAGAGGACAAGGAGATAAGGCAAAACAAAATGTACAGATACTTGTAGATGGAGTGCAGATGAACTCTTTAGATACTTCAATGACAGCTACACCTATAAATACAATAGCTGTGGATAATATTGAAAGAATTGAAGTTCTTCCTGGAGGAGGAAGTGTTCTTTATGGAAGTGGAACTTCTGGAGGAGTTGTAAATATTATAACTAAAAGAGGAACTGGAAGAACAGCAACAGTTGGACTTGATCATGGACGATATGGAAGTAATAAAACTAATGTAGCTGTAGGAGAGAGTTTTGGAAACTTCGATGTAAATCTTACATATACAAAGAATGATAGGGAAGGGTATCGAGATTATGATAAGTCTGATTCTGACTATTTTCAGGGAGATATTAGATATAGAATATCAGATACACAAAATATAGGTTTCAAATATTCAAAATATAAAGCAGATGAAACATATCCTGAAATGTTGACAAGAGCTCAGGTAGAAGATGATAGAAAACAATCAGGACTTATAGATGGAGAGCATAGTAAAACAAAAACAGATAAAGATGAATATGTTTTAACTTATAATAATAAATTCACAGAAAATCTTGATTTGAATTTAGTGTTATTTTCTCAGGAAACAGAGATGAAAATACATGGTAGAAGTTATCAAGGGGCAATGGGACCAATGAAACTCTGGATGACACAAGAGGCTTTATTTAGAGATAAAAAGAAAGGTATAAAATCGAAATTGAGATATGCCTATGGAGAAGGAAGTTCAGTGATATTCGGATTGGAATATATTGACAATGATGCTAAAAGAAAAAGTTTGATGAATATGCCTCCAATGATGAATAATATACTTACAGTCAATGATTTGACTAAAGAAACAATAAGTGGATTTGTAATGAATAACTATGTATGGGGAAATTTTGAATTTGCTCAAGGGGTAAGATATGAGAGAGCAGACTATAAAGTAAAAAGAACAAGTTCAACTGGCCCTGGAATAGATACAACTACAGATGAAGATAATTTCGCATATGAAGTATCAGCTAATTATCTATATTCAGATACAGGAAAAACATATATTAGGTATGAGAGAGGATTTACATCACCTCCACCAGCATTGCTGACAAATAAAAATGCAGCAGGATATTATTTAAATAATCTTAAATCAGAAAAATATGATAATTTTGAAATTGGAGTATCAGATTATATAGGATTTACAAGTTTAAATGCATCAGTATTTTATACAATCACTAAAGATGAAATAACTAGTGAAACTTCTGGAACAATGGGAAGTGCCAGTATGACTATTGATAACTATAATCTGGGAAAGACAGAGAGAGTAGGATTTGAACTTAAGGCAGAACAATATATAGATAAACTTACTTTATCTCAATCTTATGCATATATTAATGCAAAAATTAAAGATGGAGAAGTAAAAGGTGTAGATGTATCTGGAAATAGAGTAGCCAATGTACCTAGAAATAAATTTAATATAGGAGCAAATTATGCTTTTACAAATAGATTTAATGTAGGTGGAGAAGTTGTATACATAGATGATGTTTATTTAAATAATAAAAATCTAGGAGGAAAAAAGAACTCTCATGTAGTAACAAATATCAGAGCAAACTATAACTTTGATTTTGGGTTAAGCTTACATGCTGGAATAAACAATGTGTTTGATAAAAAATATTATGAAGATGTAGATTATACAGAATCAACAGGAGTATTTACATATGATCCTGCAGCTGAAAGAAATTATTATGTAGGGTTCAGATACAGCTTATAAAATAAAAAATAAGAATGAGGAAATAAAATGGAAAAATTTTTACCTATAGCATTAACAATAGGAATTTTTATAGTAGGAATACTCTCTATACCTTTAGGGAGTGTTCCTATTCCTCTGGAATATATATTTGCACCAGAGAAAGCCCCAGAATATATGAGAATAATAATATTTAATCTAAGACTTCCTAGAATAGTCATGGCAGTTCTTATAGGAATGATGCTTTCATCAAGTGGAGCAGTAGTACAGACAGTATTTCAAAATCCACTAGCAGATCCATATATTATAGGAATAGCTGCAAGTGCAACTTTTGGAGCAGTTATAGCTTTTGTATTTGGTATGCCAGACTTTATGTATGGGATTATTGCTTTTATTACATGTTTGATAAGTACTCTAATGATTTTTAAAATGGCTAAAAAAGGGAATAAAGTAAATGTGGCTACTCTTCTTATAGTTGGGATAGCAGTTTCTTCATTTCTGGGAGCGTTTACTTCTTTTGCCATGTATATGATAGGAGAAGATTCTTTTAAAATAACTATGTGGATGATGGGATATTTAGGAAACGCAACTTGGAAAAGAGTTGTTTTTATATTAATACCATTGATATTTTCTGTTGGTTATTTTTATTCAAAAAGGAATCAATTAGATGCTTTACTATCAGGAGATGAAGAAGCACATTCACTGGGAGTAGATGTAAATCGCCTAAAAGTTAAAGTGTTAACAGTATCTGCACTGATAGTAGCTTTTTCAGTGGCTTTTTCAGGAATGATAGGCTTTGTAGGACTTATAATTCCACATACTATAAGAATGATTGTAGGACCTTCTAATACCAAAATGCTTCCAAGTACTATATTGGCAGGGGGATTTTTTCTTCTTATATGTGATACATTTGGAAGAATAGTATTGGCACCAGTAGAAGTACCAATAGGAGTAATAACAGCATTTTTTGGTGCACCATTCTTTTTATATTTAGCTTTAAGAAATAAAAGGAGAGATTTTTAATGGATATAATAAAAGTAGAAAAATTAGATTTCTCTTATGGGAACAGGCAGATATTGAAAGAAATAGATTTAGATATAAAATCAAAAAGGTTGACTGGAATACTTGGACCTAATGGTTGTGGGAAATCTACATTGCTGAAAAATATACTTGGATATTTAAAAAATGACTCAGGAAATATAAAAATATTGAATAAAGACAGCAGAGATTATACTCAAAAAGAAAAAGCAAAATGTATTTCATTAGTTCCACAAAAATCTCAGCTTATGTCTGCTATGGATGTAGAAGATTTTGTTTTAATGGGGAGGCTTCCACATTTGCAAAACAGCTGGGACGGCTATAGTCAAAGAGATAGAGAAACAGCATATAGATGTATATGTCAGCTGGAGCTTGAGAGTTTTATAAAAAGAAAAGCAGTTACTCTTTCAGGAGGAGAATTTCAGAGAGTTCTTTTAGCAAGAGCATTGACTCAGGAAACAGAAATAATACTTTTAGATGAGCCTACTTCTGCTCTTGATTTGAATCACGCAATAGACCTTATGGAAAAAGTGAAGAAAACAATAACTGAAAAAGGAATAACAGCAGTTGCAGTTCTGCATGATCTTAATCTTGCAGCTATGTTTTGTGATGAAATAGTTATGATGAAAGATGGAAAAGTATACTGCAAAGGAAGCCCCAAGGAAACATTTACAGCTGCTAATTTAAAGGAAATATATGAATTGGAATGCAGTATTTTCTATACTGAAAATGATATTCCTTATATAATTCCCAAATCAAAAGGAGGGAATAAATGATAAAAAAATTGATGATTGCAGCATTAATGCTTATATCAACTAAAGAAATGCTTGCTTTGAAAATAGAAAACAATTTCATAAAAGACAACTATGGAAATAGTATAGAGATTAAAGAATATAATAAATTGATTGTACTGGATCCAGCAGTAGTAGAAACTATATATCTATTAAATGGAGAAGAGAAAATAGTTGCAATTGGAAAAACTGCAATGAGTAAAATATATCCTGAAGAAAAAACGAAAGACTTAGAAAGTGTAGGAAATATATCAAAACCAAGTCTTGAAAAAATATTATCTTATACTCCTGATTTGGTAATATTAAATGGAATGTCAACTAAGACAGGAGAAACTTTAAAGAGTTTGAAGATACCTTATCTCATAAATGAGGCTGGAAATATACAGGAGATATTAGATAATATAAATGCTTATGGGGAAATACTTGGAAAAAAAGAAGAAAGCAAAAAGCTTTATGAAGATAGTGCAGCTAAACTAGATGAGTTAAAAGAAAAAATAAAGAACAAGCCTCTTGGATTGAAGGGAACAGTACTCTATTCTGTATCACCAATGATGGGATTTAATAGTAAGACTTTGCCAGGAGAAGTTCTTGAACTTCTTGGAGTGGAAAATATAACTAATAGTCTTACTGGGGAAAGACCAATAATATCACAAGAATTTCTTTTGAAGGAAAATCCAGATTTTTTGGCAGGAGCTATGAGTATAAAATCAGTTGATGACATTAAAAATAGTAATCCTGCTATAAAAGAGATAAAAGCAGGGCAGAAAAATAATATTTTTATTGTAGATTCTAATAAAATATTAAGAGGATCTCCAAGAATTTTTGAATTAATATTGGAATTTTATGATGAACTTTTAAAAGTAGAAAAATAGAGATGATAAGTATTTTGGAGTTCTATTGCTGTATATTGATATTTACAACAATTGAAATTTATTAGAACTTCAAAAAATTGAAATAAATTTTAGAAATTAGAAAGTTAACACAATTAGCAAAAGTGAGTAGAATGTAAAAACAGTGAACTTAGAATTTAGTAAGCTCACTGTTTTTAATTTTAAAAATAAAGTAAATGATAAATGTTTTTAGTAAAAAGGTTTTAAAGATATATTTTTGTTTAGTAAACTGTTCTTTTTTATCTCAATGTTTTAAGTTTTAGAATATGAAAACTTACTCCTATAAATACCACAACAAGCATTATTCTTATGTGAAGATGATTCAGCTTATACATTGAAAATCCTATACTTAAAATTAGAAGGGAAATGGCAGTTATTTTATTTTTTAATGTTATTCCCTTTTTTTCATTATAATCTCTAATATATTGCCCAAAAATTTTGTTATTCAAAATATAATTGTGAAATTTTTCAGAAGAACGATTGAAACAATAAGCACTAAGCAATAAAAATGGAGTAGTGGGCAGAAGTGGAACTATGATACCTACTATTCCCAATGCTAGAGAAACAAAACCTAAAATAAATAATAATTTTTTCTTAACCATGATTAACTCCTTTTTTTATATCTATATAGATGATAATATTAAATTAGATTTATGTCAATATAAAAAAATTTAAAATAAAAATATTTTGAAAAGCAAAATTGATGTGATAATAGTATTATACTATTGCTTTTATGAAATCCACTAGAACACTTGCAATTTTAATCGTGAGAGCTTCAGAGAAAGATAAGGTCAATATAAAATTGTTATATAATATTTAACTAAAATTTTCTGTGTTATAATCAGTTGAATATTATGTTTGAATATGGCAAGATTTTAAATATAGATTATGTTATAATAATATTAAAAAGAAATGTGGGAGAAATAAAGTAGGTTAGATAGGGAATTCTTTTATAAAAATATTAGATATGGATAATTAAAGAGGTGAAATAAATTTTGCATGAAGATTTAATTTACGAAATACTTTCTGTGGTAGATGAAATTCCAGAAGGTCGTGTTGCTACTTATGGACAAATAGCGAAGCTAATAGGGAAAGATAAAAATGCAAGACTTGTAGGAAAAGTTCTCAGTATGGCAGAGTATTATGGAGAATATCCTTGCCATAGGGTAGTTAATCATGCTGGACGACTTGTTCCTGGGTGGAGTACACAAGGATTTTTGCTGCAGAAAGAAGGGGTTGTTTTAAAAAATAAAACTCATGTAGACTTAAAAAAGTATCAATGGAATTATACTGAATAAAGGGAATATTGAGATTATTTCAACTTTTTTAGAAATAATATTACAAAATTTAAATTAGAGAGTAAAGAAAAAATATTAAAAAAAATTATTCAATAATAAATTTAAAAATTAGAAGTTTTTAAATTTCGTTCCAGTCGCCTGGTATATCTGGTATAAATAGGTTGAATAGTAACTAATAGAAGAAAAATAAAAAAGCTGGCATATTCAAGCCAGCTCTTTAATTTTATTCTAAGACTTCAAACTCTGGATCGCTAAATTCATCTTTTTTTATATTGCCACTGGAATAATATATGTTATTCCAAAGGATAGCTTCATTTTTTGATATATATTCTTTAGCTTTTTCTCCATTAAGATAGTATTCTTCTAGAATTTCATTATTATTTTGATCTATATATCTTTTTTGATATATATTACCATTCGTGTAATACAAAGTTATAGATAATGGTTTTTCATCTACAAATTCAGCTAAATATTCTATACAGCCAGATGGGTAATAAAAGACAGCTTTTCCATTTAATCTGCCATTTTTATAATCAACTGAACTTAATAAACGCCCTTCTTCATCTTTAGTTACAAGAGTTCCAGTATAGGCATCAGCTTCTCCATTGATAAAAATAATACCAGAATCTATGTAGAGTTTAGGGTTTATTACTAATCTTTCAGAAAAACTTACAACTGAAAGCAACAAAAAAATAAGTGATACAATTTTTTTCATATCTTGCCCCTTTTGGTTTTTATATAATTCAAAAAAAGATTAGTATCTATATATTTTTTTATCATTTTTGATGCCTGAAGTATCCAGTTCAAGTTTTATAAGTTTAAAATCATTTCCTATTGTAGATTTTATACTTCTATTTATTTCTGCACTGATTTTTTGTGCATAGACATCATAACTTCCAGTGTTTACTTCTGAACCTACAGCAAATTCAACATCTACTTCTACAGCTTTGTCATCTTCAATATCTACATCAATTTCTTTTATAATTATTTTTTTACCAGCCTCAAGAACAGGAAAATTTTTATAAATTTCACCAGCTAATATATGCTCCTCTCTATCAAAATCACCAGCAAAAGCAACTGCAGATAAAAGACAAAACATACCTAATAATGTTTTTTTCATTTTGTTTTCCTCCTACTAAAGTTATATGTTTTACAAATCTTCCCCAGATGTTATCATATAGCTTTATTTTCCACAGCATTTTTTATATTTTTTTCCACTTCCACAAGGGCATGGGTCATTTCGTCCTATTTTATTTTCATTTATAATAGTTCCCTGTAAAGGAAGCCATTTTTGGTAATACCATTTACCATTCTTTTTTACAAAGTAACTTTTTTCATGATGAATCACAGTTTTTCCATTTTCTTTATATGTAGCTTTAAATTCAACTATTCCATCATTATCATTTTCAGTCCCTTTTTCAGTATTTACAATTTCAAGTCCCAGCCATTCTGATTCTCTAGACCATTTTTCAGATTCAGCCCAATCTATGCCACTCATATTATCAGGATCATGAGTATTTTTAATAAATTCTATATCTCCTGTAACATAGGCATTATATCTTGCTCTCATTAATTCTTCTGCTGTTTTTATTTCCATTAAAATTCTCCTGCCAGTTTATCTAAGTTTTCTCCTGTAACTCTAAATACTGTCCATTCGTCCATAGGAATAGCTCCCATTTTTTTATAGAATTCAATAGATGATTTATTCCAGTCAAGGCACCACCATTCTACTCTACCATAATTATTATCTTTTGCTACTTTTCCTAAAAAAGAAAGCATAATTTTTCCTATTCCCTTGTTTCTGTATTCAGGCTTAACATAGAGGTCTTCAAGGTATACTCCTGCTCTTCCTAAAAAAGTTGAAAAATTATTAAAGAAAAGTGCAAAACTTACAGGCTCACCATTTAATTCACCAAAAACTACTTGAGCTTTTTTATTCACAAATATAGATTCTCTTAATATCTCTTCAGTTGCTACCACTTCATTTAAAAGATTTTCATAATCAGCAAGTTCTTTTATAAATTTTAAAATAAGAGGACACTCTTCCTCAGTTGCAAACCTTATAGTAAAACCATCTAATTTTGTCTGAAACTTTTCCATTTTTCCCTCCTGAAAGAATAGTATAAGTATAACACTTATTTTAATATATTATACATGAACTTATGAACAAAAGTCAATTTTAAGCAATAACTATTAAAAAAAAATATAAACTCAATATATAGAAAAATTTTAACTTATATTTCTAAAAAATATAAATTTTCAGAAATGTTTGAAATATATGTAAGAGAGTTTTTAAAATAAATTTAAATTTACCTATTGACTAATCGAGATTTATTAGCTATATACAATAGTACAATGAATTAGAAGTAAAATATCAGAAAGAACTTTCCAAAACAATAAGGGGGCATAATTATGAGAAACTTTGAAACAAGCAACATAAGAAATATATCTCTTTTAGGACATAGAGGAAGTGGAAAAACTACTCTTACAGAAGCTTTACTGTATATTTCTAAATTTACAAATAAAATGGGATCTGTAGAAGAAGGAACAACAGTATCTGACTTTGACAAAGAAGAAACTCGTAGACTGTTTTCAATAAATACTTCAATAGTTCCTGTAGAATATGGTAATTGTAAGTATAATTTTCTAGATACTCCAGGATATTTTGATTTTTCTGGTGAAGTATACTCAGCAGTAAGAGTTTCAGGAAGTGCAGTTATAGTAATGGATGCTACATCAGGAGTAGAAGTAGGAACTGAAAAAGCATGGAGAATATTAGAAGAAAAAAAGCTTCCAAGAATAATTTTTATTAATAAAATGGATAAGGGATATATTAATTATGAGAAACTGCTACGTGAAATGAAAGAAAAATTTGGAAAGAAAATTGCTCCTTTCTGTGTACCAATTGGTGATAAAGAAGAGTTTAAAGGATTTGTAAATGTAGTAGAATTAATAGGAAGAATATTCAATGGTGTAGAATGTGTAGATGGACCTATACCTGAGGATTTAGATATATCAGAGGTAAGAAGTCTACTTCTTGAAGCTGTAGCAGAAACTGATGAAGTATTAATGGATAAATATTTTAATGGAGAAGAATTTACTTTGGAAGAGATAAAAGCAGGACTACATAAAGGAGTGGTTTCAGGAGATGTAGTTCCTGTAATAGTGGGATCAGCTATACAAGGAATAGGGGTTCATACTTTATTTAAAATGATATCTGATTATATGCCTACACCAACTGAAATGTTTAATGGAGAGAGAATTGGAACTAATCCTGTTACTGGAGAGCCAGAAGTCAGAAAGATATCTAAAGATGAACCTTTCTCAGCAATAGTTTTTAAAACTCTTGTTGACCCATTCATTGGAAAAATATCATTGTTTAAAATTAATTCAGGAACATTAAAGAAAGATACAGAGGTATTGAATTCTAATAAAAATAAGAAAGAAAGAATAGCTCAGATTATATATTTAAGAGGAAATAAACAGGAAGAAGCACAAGAGCTTGTAGCAGGAGATATTGGAGCTACAACTAAACTTCAGTTTACTCAGACTGGGGACACACTTTGTGATAAAGATAAACCTATAGTTTATGACAGTATAGAACTTCCAGAAGCTTGTCTATATTCAAGTGTGGAACCTGCTCAAAAAGCTGATGATGAAAAATTGAGTACTTGCCTCCAAAGAATGATGGAGGAAGATCCTACATTTGTTATGTACAGAAATTCTGAAACTAAGCAGCTGCTGATTGGAGGACAGGGAGAAAAACATTTATATGTAATTCTTTGTAAAATAAAAAATAAATTTGGAGTGCACGCTGTACTTACTGACCCAGTTGTATCTTATCGTGAAACAATAAAAGGAACAACATCTGTTCAAGGAAAACATAAAAAACAATCTGGTGGAGCAGGTCAATATGGAGATGTTCATATCAAATTTGAACCATGTAAAAATGAATTTGAATTTGTAGATGAAGTAAAAGGAGGAGTAGTTCCTAAAACATATATGCCAGCAGTAGAAAAAGGACTTCTTGAAGCAAAAGAAAAAGGAATACTTGCAGGATACCCTGTTATTAATTTTAAAGCAACTATATTTGATGGGTCATACCACCCAGTAGATTCTAATGAAATATCTTTTAAACAGGCAGCTATACTTGCATTTAGAAAAGGTATGGAATTGGCAAATCCAGTTCTTTTGGAACCTATAATGAAGCTTGAAATTGTAGTTCCTGAAAGTTACATGGGAGATGTAATGGGAGATATGAATAAACGTAGAGGAAGAATACTGGGAATGGAGCCTAATCAATATGGAGAACAAGTATTGAATGTAGAAGTTCCTCAAGCTGAAATATTAAAATATGCTCTTGATCTTAGAGCTATGACTCAAGGAAGAGGACATTATAGATTTGAATTTGCAAGATATGAAGAAGTACCAGAAATATTGGCTAAGAAAATAATTGAAAGCAGAAAAGTATAATGTCATTGGCAGTAATTATTTCAGTATAAAAATGAAGAAGCTGACATAAAAATGGAATATATTTTATAAATATAAATAAGGGGTTGTTGCAAATTGATGATTTTTAATCATTTATTGGAACAACTCCTTTTTCTTTTCAGTATTTTTTTAAACTATTTGGAATATAGTGAACTCATTTTTTAGGTGCTGTATTTTAAGTATGTAACAGCTATTTTTAATTAAAATGTATATTTTATTCCTAAAGAAAGAGAGGATTCAAAATGATTTCTATTGATTAAACCATGAAGTCCAATGTTATATTCTAAAAGAGTTTTTGTAGTATATGAAGCATTTATATTTATAACTTCTGTATCTTTTGATACTTTTAATGCAGGTATTGTATAATGTACGTCAGGTTTAAAAATAAAATCAGCATGAGTATTTCTAGGTTTTTTACTTGAATGATACCATGTAAAATCACCATTAATATTCCAATATTCAGAAATATTATATTTGTATTTTACCCCAGCTTTAGAAATAAGAGATGGAGATGTGTTTTTTTTAACATTTAATGCATAATTATCCTCATCAGCAATTGTATCCTGTTTTTCATTGTATCCCTGATCTTTATTCCAGATGTAATCTAATCCAGCATAAGGATATACATAATTTTTTTTATTATTTCCAGATAGGATATACCCAGTTTCCCAACCAAAAGAAGTAAGAAAGGAATTAAATTTTCCATCTATTTCTCTTTTATTATAATTATCTTCTCTGTCCAATATTCTTCTCTTTAAATCATGACGAGAGTATCCTAATCCTGTTTGAAAAATATTCAGCCAGTTGTTTTGAAGATAGGAAATACTTCCAATCAATGTAAATGAATCAATATTTTCTGTACTGCTGCCTTTATCTTTAAAATCAGCTTTGCTTCCTATATAACCATAATTTAAACCAAAAGTAAAATTATTCCAAGGAAAAATGGACTGTCCATTGAAACCATATGATCTATATGAATAAGCAGGATGATAAGAATTTCCATAATATTTACCATAAGATGTAATAAGCTCAGCAGATTGAACATTTAAATTAGGATTGGAATTAAATTCTCTATTTAAAGAATAATTTCTTTCTCTAGCTTCCATATTATTAATTTCATGAATATTAGATTTTGGGTAATTATAAACAGAGTCATAAAAACCACCAACTATATTATTATCAGGAGCAGGATTGTCAGATTTTTTATTTAGAATAAGGTATAATATTCCATTCTCTTTATCATATTCATAATTTCCAAGCCAGCCTTCAGCAACATTTGTCACATCTATTTTTCCTATACTGCTGTTATTATTATCTTTGATGTAGATAGTGGGTATTTTAATTACAGTATCATTTGTTACATATAATGAATCGACAGGTCTTTCATTAATTGTACCATTATTGATAAGTCTGCCAGTACTTAATGTAGGAGTAAGAAGATCACTTACCTGTATATTTAATGTTAATTTTATACCAGAATTAATAATAAAAGTTCCATGTAACTTTTCTTTTGATATAGGAGGCATAGAAACAGAAGATGGATTGTTTCTAAACTTATCAGGAACTACAAGAACCATATCTTTATTTAGATTCCATGTTCCTGATTTTATTGCTATATTGGAAAAGTTTTGAATAGTAAAATCAACTGTACCATTAGTAAGAGGCTTTTCTGTAGATGGAGTTTCAGATAAAATAAGAGTATCAGTACCTTTATTTCCTTCTACTATTCCCTTTATTTTAGAGGCAGTACCAAGTTCTAAAGTGTTATTTCTATTTCCCATGAGGATAGCAATTTCTCCTTCCTGTTCTATTGTCCCATGATTGACAAAAGAAGAAGAATTACTTACAGAAACACCAACATTTCCTTTATTGGCAATTATACCATAATTTTCTCCATACCCTCCATTTTGTATTGCAAGTCCATAACTTGAGCCATTTTTTATTTCACCAATGGCAGAATTTATAAATGTACTATTGTATACAGCTACACCAAATTTTCCTTTATTAGCGATGATACCATTATTTACTCCCTTACTGTCAGAATCAATTGTGAATCCATAATTTCCACTATTGGAAATAGTTCCATCATTCGTACCAGTACTGTTATGTATATAGAAACCTGTATTTCCATCATTGGAGATTATTCCACTTTTTTCATTTATAGCTTCTTTAGTAGAATAGGCAGTGATTCCATATTCTCCTTTATTGTTGATTTTTCCAAGATTAGATACCTTTTCACCATCAATAAGTCTTATTCCAAAACTTCCATTATTGGAAATTTCACCACCCTTTCCATTAACTATTACTGAATCACCAGATACATCAATTCCATAATCACCATTATTACTTATAGTACCAAAATTTTGTATTAAAGAAAATGAAGAACCAGTTATTCCATGGGAGCCGTCATTTTTTATAGTACCAGTATTCAATATATCTGTATGGGCAGTTCCCGTTATACCGTTGTAGATTGTGTCTGAATTAGTTATACTTTCATTTTCTTCAGCAGAACTATTTAAGTACATACCAAGAAATATGAAAATTAATAGATATTTTTTCATTTTTCTCTCCTTGTAAAGTATATATTAATTGATTTTCCCCTACACTTTACAGTTATTAGACAAAATTTTAAAAATCCTTTTATTTTTCAACAAATTATAGTAATATATAATAAAGAACTTTGATATAGAGGAGAAGTGTATGTTTATTCTTGAAAAAATAATCTCATCGACATTATTGTCACCATTACCATTTATTTTAATTTTTCTTTATATAGGATTAAAAAATATACTTAATAGGAAGATAAAATTTGGAATTATTTTAATTTTAATTGGAATCGGAACTTATTTAGGAACAAGTGATTTTTTTATAGATAGATTTCTTTTTAAATTGGAGAGCGAATATCCATTAATATCAACAGTAAAATTACGAGATGCAGATGTTTATATTCTTCTAGGAGGAGGAATAATTCCAAATAGTGCTGGGGGAAATGTACCAGCAGAGGGAGCCAATACAAGAATAATGAAAACAGCACAGTTTTATAATAAATATCCTAAAAAAATATATGTATCTGGTGGAACACCACTTCAAAATAAAGAAAGTGAAAGTTCTGTGTACAAGAGAGAACTGATAGGGTTAGGAGTTCCAGCTGAAGATATTGTAATAGAGGAAAAAAGCAGAAATACAAAAGAAAATGCTGTATATATAAAAAAGATGATGGAAGAAGCAAAGGAAAAAAAGGCAGTATTAATTACATCAGCATTTCATATGCCTAGAAGTGTAAAAACTTTTGATAAAGGAGAAGAGGGATTAATATTTTATCCTGCTCCTTGTGATTTTATGGCAAAAAGTGAAACTGAAAATTTCTTTGATTACATTCCCAAGTATGTTAATTTTAAAAAATTGGGATTACTCTTGAAAGAATACGTTGGAATGGTGTATTATAAAATAAGATATTAATTTATAAATAAAAGAAATTAAGGGGGAAAAATGCTGGGAAGAGAAATTTATATTCAAAGAAGAGAGGTACTTAAAAAAAATCTGGGAAAAGGGGTAGTGATTCTTCCAGGAAATAATGAGTCACCTAGAAATTATAAAGATAACTGTTATTCTTTTAATCAGGATTCAACATTTCTTTATTATTTTGGAATGGATATTCCAAGCTTGATAGGGGTAATAGATATAGACAATAACAAGGAATATATATTTGGAACTGATTTTACATTAGATGATATAGTGTGGATGGGAGAACAAAAACTTCTTAAGACTTATGCAGAAGAAGTAGGAATAGAAAATTTTATTGAAATGTCAGAGTTTGAAAAATTTACAGCTCAATTAAAAAAAGATAAAAGAGAAATTCTTTTAATTCCTCAATATAGAGCAGATAATATAATGAAGCTAAGCAAAGCTTTAGAGTTGGATCCATTTAAGTATGATGAATACACATCTTTAGATTTGATAAAAGCTATAATAGAGCAAAGAAATGTAAAATCACAAATAGAAATTGATGAAATAGAAAAAGCTGTTAATATAACAAAAGAAATGCATATTACTGCTATGAAAACTGTAAAAGCAGGAATGAAAGAATATGAAGTGGTAGCAGCTATAGAAGCTGTAACAAAAAAATATTATGGAGAAACTTCATTTTTTACTATATTTACTAAAAATGGACATATTCTGCATAATCATGGATATGATAATACAATAGAAGATGGAGATATGATTGTTCTTGATTGTGGAGCAAAGAGCAAAGAAGGTTATTGTGGAGATATGACAACTGCTTTTCCTGTAAATGGAAAATATAGTGATAAACAGAAAGATATGTATTCTCTATTGATAGAAATGTTTGAAAAAGCAGAGGAAATGGTAAGACCAGGAATAAATTACAAAGATGTACATTTAGCTGTTTCAAAAGTATTGACTGAAGGAATGATAAAAAGAGGATTGATGAAAGGTAATGCAGATGAAGCTGTAAAAGCTGGAGCTCATGCTGTATTTTTCCCACATGGGTTGGGACATATGCTGGGATTAGATGTACATGATATGGAAAATCTGGGAGAAGATCTTGTAGGATATGAAAGTTTTCCAAGGGATATGCAGTTTGGATTAAAATCTTTAAGACTTGCAAGAGTATTAAAAGAAGGATATGTATTTACTATAGAACCAGGAATATATTTCATTCCAGAACTTGTAAAAAGATGGAAAGCAGCAGGGAAATTTATGGAATATTTGAACTACGATAAAATAGAGGAATATTTTGGATTTGGTGGAATGAGGTATGAAGGAGATTTTGTAATTACTGCTGATGGAGCAAGAAGACTGGGAGATAAAATGCCTAAGTACTATTATGAAGTAGAAGAAATTATGAAAAAATAAGCTAAAGTAAATGGAGAAAATTATGGAAGCTGTATTTGGAGAAAAGAATGATTTTAAAAGCTGGATAGAGCTTGTAAAAATTGTAAGTGGAAATTTTCCAGGATTGGATTTAGAATGCTATAAAAATGTATTAATTGAGAAAATAGAGAAGAAAGAAACTTTGGTAATAAAAGATGGAGAAAAAGTAGTAGGAGCTTTGGCTTTCTCATATGAAGAAAAAGAAATTAGTTTTTTAGCAGTAAATCCAGAATATAGAGGTAGAGGGATAGGATTAAAACTTGTGAAAAAAGTTATTTCATTATTTCCACTAGGAATCAAAGTGACTGTGATTACTTATAGAGCTGGAGATGAAAAAGGAGAAAATGCCAGAAAATTATATAAAAAAGCTGGTTTTTCAGAAGGAAGGCTCATAACTGTATTTGATTATCCATGTCAGGAATTTATATATATTGTAAAATAAAAAATGAGGGAACTACAATTAGATTAAATTTTAGATAAAGGATGACTAAAAAGCTAGATTAGATTTTAAGAATTTGGAAATTAGAAATATTTGTGTAATTAATGAAGTGAATAAAACGTAAAAAACAGTATGTTTGAACAACGTGAGTTTACTGTTTTTAGTTTTAGGAACAAAATTAATAACAAATATTTCTACTGGAAAATTTTAAAATCATATGTCTATTTCTAAGTCATCCAATTAAAAATTCTAAAACTATATTTCTAATAAGAAATTACCCTCATTTTATTTTAGAATAATATTTTTTTAACTGCTGGAACAGCAGAAGCTATAAGTCTTCCACGGTTGAAGCTGTATAATACTTCACTTTGTTTATTTAATGCATTATAGAAATTATCATTATTTAATACTATAAAGCTGGCAGGATTTCCTTCCTTGATACCATAAGAGTTCCCAAGATGAAGAGTACGTGCTGCATTATGAGTAATAAGTTTGTAACTGTTAAGAATTTCTTCATATCCCATCATTTGACATACATGAAGTCCCATATGTACCACAGTCATCATATTTCCATCTCCAAGAGGATACCAAGGATCAAATATATCATCATGTCCCATAGAAACATTATTTCCATTGGCAAGAAGTTCTTTCACACGTGTAACTCCACGACGTTTAGGATAAGTATCAAATCTTCCTTGCAGGTGTGTATTAACAAGAGGATTACATACAAAATTGATATCACTCATTCCTAAAAGACGAAATAATTTACTGCAATAAGCATTATTGTAACTATGCATAGCAGTAGTATGACTGGCAGTCACCATATCTTTCATACCACTTTCAAGAGCACGACAGGCTAATACTTCCAGTCCTTTTGACTGTTCATCATCTATCTCATCACAGTGGACATCTACCAAACGTCCATACTTTTCAGCAAGCTCCATACAGAAATTAACACTTTCCACTGCATATTCACGAGTAAATTCAAAGTGAGGAATAGCACCTACACAGTCAGCTCCCATTTTTACAGCATTTTCTAAAAGCTGCTTTCCATTGGGATAACTTAATATACCCTCTTGAGGAAATGCAACTATCTGTATATTTACAAAATCTTTTAGTTCATCTTTAAGTTCCAGCATTCCTTCCATGGCAATAAGTGTAGGATCAGTAACATCTACATGAGTACGTACATGCTGTATACCATTAGAAGCCTGCATCTTTATAGCACGACGAGCACGATCTTTAACATCTTCTTTACTTAATTTTTCTTTTCTTTTAGACCAGCATTCAATTCCTTCAAAAAGAGTTCCAGACATATTCCATACAGGATCTCCAGCAGTAAGGCATGTATCGAGATGTACATGGCTTTCTATGAATGGGGGAAAAGCAGACTTGCCAGTGCAGTCTATGACCTCTTCTCCTGGTAGAGCTTCAAGAGATGAAGAGATAGTTTTAAATATACCATCTTCTATACGAATATCAGAAGCAGTTTTACTATTTTCAATAAATATATTTTTAATAAGCATTGATTACCTCCTAGCTATTTTTTTTATTAAGCATATTGTCAAGAATTATAAATACTATACCAGCACTGACAAGAGAATTCAAAGGTTTTATTCCCCATGGAATAAATATACCGATTAGAGCTCCAACAATAACAGCAAAAATACCAGCAAAGTTAAAATCTTTATATTTATAATTTTTATTTCCATATTCAGATTTGTGAGTAAAATAATGGAGAATAATAACAGCACCTACTGGAGGAATCATACCACTTAATAAATTAAGAAATCCAACGAAGTTATAGTATAACCATACAGCAGTGACAGTTCCCACTACTCCACCTAAAAGCACCATTGGCTTCATAGGTATTTTAGTAATATTTGAAACTCCAAGTCCAGCAGTATACAGAGCATTATTATTAGTAGTCCAGATGTTAAGTCCCAAAGTTATGACAGCAGGAATTGCAAGTCCTTGAAGAATAAGTATATCAAAGATATCAGCAACTCCAGTAACAGCTCCTCCTACAGCACCAAATATCATCATAATTGAGTTTCCAACAAAGAAAGCAACTACAGTGGCTATAACAGCTATTTTTGCAGTTTTAGAAAAACGAGTGAAATTAGGTGTTGCAGTTCCACCTGAAATAAAAGAACCAACAACAATAGCTATACCAGTGGCAAGGCTTAGAGGTACTTCAGGTTTTTCAGGAAAGATATTCATAAATCCACCAACTTTTGTTATTCCCCAGTTTAATGAGAAAATTCCCAGCACAGCAATCAAAGGAACAGCAATAGAACCTAAGACAGCCAAGGCTTTTATTCCATAATATGCAGTAAGTGTCATTATAATACCAGTGATAACAATAAGAATCCAAACAGGAATTCCAGTAAGACCAGATACAGGAATAGCAAACATTGCAACTCCTACTCCAAACCAACCTATTTGTGTAAAGCTTATAAGTGCAGAAGGCAGGAAAGAACCAGTTGTACCAAAAGAATGATGTCCAAGAAGATCAAGAGTAAGTCCAGTTTTTTGTCCAATATACCCTAAAGTTCCACAGTATACCCCAAGAAATGCATTTCCAATAATCATAGCAGAAAAGAAATTGGTCATATTCATACCAATACCAAGATTTCCTCCAGCAGTCATACTGGGAGTAAAGAATGTAAATCCTACCAATACTACCATTGCTGCCCATAATCCCTGTGCTTTTTTTGAAGATGGAACAGCAGAAAGAGAATATTCAGAATCCTTTTCAATGTTCGTTTGATTGTTTAAATTATTCATTTTCAGCTCCTCATATATATTATTTTGTTAAAAACATAATAAAATTTGGTATATCAAGAAAGATAAGAAAAGAAAATATATATAAATACTAAACTTTATTTCAATGTAGGATTATATCAGAAAAATATAAAAAATTCAATTACATATTATATATTTAGAGAATATTAATTTTAAAATGATATTAGATTTTTTAATTAATTCAATATTTTATTTTCAATAAAATAATAAGTATTAAAAAACAATAAGTATTAAAAAATAATAAAAAGTTTTAAACAGAATACTGTAAATATTATTAAAAAATGCCATAAATAAAAAAAAGATAAATTATTTTAATAGAGGAATTAAGATAAAATTAAAAGGATCAACTCCTGTATATTACAGGAATCAATCCTTATTAGTTGATTGTTAAAATATAGTATCTAAGAAGATAAATATATTAAAGATGCTCAAATTTCATTTTACATATTTGTAAATTGATTAGTAGAAGTATTGTAAATAAATCCATTATCTTTAAAACGTGAGATGATAGCTTCTTTATCTACACCTTCATCTTCACATAGCTCTTCAATAGATGAATAAAAATCTCTTAATTTCATATTTAACATGCTGTAAGCAATATTTATATCCATTGTCAGATAATTATATTTCATTCTTTTAACTCCTTTTTCAGTGTTCTCAGTATTTCATTTCTATCTAATGGTTCAAGAGCATAAATTTTCTTTTCAATATCTCTATTCAGCTCAATTATTTTTTCACTGGCTCCATTTTTTACTAACTTATCTTCCAAATGAGCTTTTGGACTAAAATCAAATTTTTCTTTCATAAGGTCACAATAAAGATTATAAAACTCTTTATCATCTTTTGCTTTTTTCATTTGTTTTAGTTTTGGAATAGAGGAATTTTTTAATATTTTTCTATCTAGTATAAGAAAAATAATAATAGCTGCCTCCAGTATTGAGAGAATTATGACTCCTATCATAAGCTTGTTATCTGCACTATTAATTTTTTCTATCTGTGAATCTGGGATAGAAGATATATCTATTTTTTCTGCTGGTGCTGATGAAGCTGGCACAACAGCAGGAGTATTATTTACAGGTGGAACATTAGATGTTGATGGAATGACTGTTCCATTAGAAGAACCTGTTACTTCTATCATTTTTGCAGGGACTTCAAATTCTTTGTATTTTTTATCTGCTGTATCAAAATATGGAATTTTAATGGCTGGAATATTTATTTTACCAGTTGCTTTGGGAATAAAAGCTATTTCAAAGTTTTTTTCAGCATAATATTTTCCATTTACAATTTTTTCTCCACTCTCTTTAGAGCTTTCAAAGATATTAAAGTCAGGAATGTTATTAGACACTACTTTTTCAAGCATATCTAAATTGACATCACCATACAGCTTTAAAGTAAGAACTACAGATTCACCAAATTTTATTTTATCATTATTCCAAGAATAATCTCCCTTTAATTCTCCAACAACTTCTTGAAAACCAGCAGGTTTTCCAGCAGGAAGAGGCAGAATATTTATATTCATTTCCTTGGCACCTAAGTATACAGGAGCAGAAGTACTTCCAAACACAAAGCTGTCATTAGGGCCACTTTCAGTTACAGCAACATATCCTCCTTTTATTGATTTTTCTCCAGAAGAATTAGCTTGCAGCAGAGCTTGATAAAGAATTATCTCAAGTCCTCTTTTTCCATTTTCATCAGTAAAATATTTTTCAGTATAACCTCCTCTATTATTTACAGGGGTTATATCTTTTACAGAAAGATCACCAAAATTTGGTCTATCTATATATTGTAGATTTCTCAATGCAACAGTGGTTAATAACTTTTCTTCAAATGGTATTTTCTGTCCAAAATAAAAAGTATTTTTTTCTTTTAAATTATCTTGAAGAGTTATTTTACCTTCAACATTGATTTTTGCTTCTTTTGAAACAGCTATATTTATAGAATTTGATATTTCATTTTTTCCATTTACTTTTAAAGTAAAATTTCCTTCTTTGAGAGGAATTATAGTGTATATATCTGATTTTGAACTTGTAGATTTACCGTTTACTATAGAATAATTTGATTGACTTCCCTTGGAAGCTATTTTGAAATTTTCTATTCCATCTATTGTATAATCTTTTTTGTCGCTGTCTAAAAATTTTACCTGTAGAGATATAGGTTCATTTATAGATGGATTGCTGTTGCTGACATCTAAGATTATTTGAGAAAATGCAAAACTGCTGATAAATAAAAACAGCAGTAGATTAAAAAGTTTTTTCATTTTTCACCTCTACCATCTATTATTAGAATTTCCAGTATCTATATTTATGACTCTTTCATTGTTTTTAAAGGATTGTTTTTCATTACCTTCCAGTCTTTTTAGAATGGCTCTGACTTCTCCTTCTCTTCCATCATCTTTAGAGTCTATAGGCTGTACTCCACCTTGTGGAATATTATTTTGTTTACCATCTTGTTCATTGTTCTGATCTTGCTTATTATTTTCACTATTTTGATTTTGCTGGTTCTGTTGATTTTGTTTATCCTGCTCATTGTTTTGATCTTGTTTATTATTTTCATTATTTTGATTTTGCTGGTTCTGTTGATTTTGTTTATCCTGTTCATTGTTCTGGTCTTGTTTATTATTTTCATTATTTTGATTTTGCTGGTTCTGTTGATTTTGTTTATTCTGTTCATTGTTCTGGTCTTGCTTATTATTTTCACTATTTTGATTTTGCTGATTCTGTTGATTTTGTTTATCCTGTTCGTTGTTCTGGTCTTGTTTATTGTTTTCATTATTTTGATTTTGCTGATTCTGTTGATTTTGTTTATCCTGTTCGTTGCTTTGGTCTTGCTTATTATTCTCTTTGTCTTGATTTTGTTTATTATTTAAATTTTCAATTTTTTTCAGAACTATTTCATAATTCTTTTTAATATTCAAATCATCAGAACTTTTCATGGCAAGCTTATATTCTTCAAGAGCAGCTTTATAATTTTTTATTGCTTCTTCAGGATTCTGCTGTACAGCTTCATCTCCAAGAAAAGCATATGAATTTCCTCTGATAAAATATTCTGTACTAGGAGTTTCAGTTATTTCTTTATATTTTTTTTCTTCATAGAGAGATTTTATAATATTATTCCTAACTTCATTATTTTCTTTTATTTTTAAAGACTTATTGTATTCATCTCGAGCTTCCTGAAATTTCATTTCTTTGAAGAAAGAGTTTCCCTTACTGTTATAGTAGTAAGCTTGGGTTTTGTTAAAAGAAGTAGCAAAAGCTATAAGTGAAAGTATAAGAATACTAAGACATATTATTTTATTTTTCATCTTTTGCCCCTCCCCTTATGAAATAGCCAAGAAGGATAAAAAGTATTCCAATACTCAAAGGTATTTGAAAATATCTTTTATATACTTTCATACTTTCATTTCTTTGATTTTTTCTTTCTAAATTAATAGTATCCTTAAAGAAATTAGAAGAATCATCTTTAAGATTATTTACTTCATAGTATTTTCCATCACTTTCTGAAGAAAGTTTCTTTAAAAAATCAGAATTAAGCTTGCTTATAACAGCTGAACCATTTTGATCTTTTATGAAGCCAATCTTTTTACCATTGACATATTCAGGAATTATAGTTCCTTCTTCAGTACCTATACCTATTGAAAAAACATTCATCTTATTATCTTTTACAAATTTTAAAGATTTTTCATCAAAATCTCCACCATCTGAAAGAATAATTATAGTTTTATTGTCACTGTTAATCTCTTTAAAAGATTTCTCAGCAAGTTCTAAAGCTTGATAAAGCTCTGTTCCACCACCAGAAATTAAATTAGTATCTAAAGCATTAATATAATTTTTACCAATAGAATAATCATCAGTAAGGGGCATTTGTATATAAGCACTGTCAGAGAAAGGAATAAATCCTATTCTATCCCCTTTTAAACCTTGAAGAAGATTTTCCAAAGTTCTTTTTGCTGCTTCTAGTCTATTAGGATAGACATCTTCAGTCATCATTGATCTTGATGTATCAATAAGGGCATATATATTTAATCCCTTGACTTCAACAGTATCTTCATCTAAAAGTTTTTGAGGAGATAGCAAAGCTATGACAACCATAATTGCACCTAAAGTTAAAAGTATAGTTTTAATTATTTGTACAGAATTGTATTTTTTTAATTTAAGTATATCAAGTATCCTGTTTCTTTTACTCATACCAATTATCATAAAGAAGAGAATGAGTGCAGGAACTATTATATATACAGTATAATTTATATTTCCAAATTCCAAGTTATTCACCTCTTATTATGGTATTCTGATATAGAAAACATATTCAAAAAATATTCCTAAAACTAAAAGTATCAAAGAAAGTTTTAATAAGTTTTCAAAAAGCTCATGTTTGTCATAGAATGTCCTTCCATCTATTTTTGTTTTTTCCAAGGCATCTATTTTATTAAAAATTTCTTTAAACTCTTTGCTGTCACTGGCTCTAAAATATTCTCCACCAGTAGTTTCAGCTATACTTTTCAGCATGTTTTCATCAAGTTCTGTATTTTTAACTGTTTTATATCCAAAAAATGAAGGAACTTTTATTTCTTTTGCTCCAATACCAATAGTATATATTTTTATACCAAGCTCCTTAGCAATATCAGCAGCAGCAGATGGACTCATTTCTCCTGAGTTATTTTCTCCATCAGTTAAAAGTATTATAACTTTAGATTTAGCTTCAGAATCTTTTAATCTGTTCAAAGCAACTCCAATACCCATACCAATGGCTGTTCTTGTGTTGCTTGTTATATCATCAACAGTAAGTTTTCTTGTCATTTCTTTTATTACATTATGGTCAAATGTGAGAGGAACTTTTGTATAGGCATCTCCACCAAATACAATAAGAGATAATCTGTCATTTCCTCTTTTATCTATAAATTCATCAAGAACTTCTTTAGCTTTTTCCAGACGATTTGGAGTGAAATCCTCTTGAAGCATAGATTGAGAAAGGTCCAAAGAGATAGCAATATCAATACCATCTTTTTTTACAATTCTATTTTCTGACAGCAGTTGAGGTCTAGCTAAAGCGATTATCATTAATATTAATGATAAAAGTATTAAATATTTTCCAATAAGATATTTTTTTGTTTTTAATTTAAAATTTTTAATAGGTTCTATTCCAGGAACTTCAATACCCTGATTTTTTCTTTTTTTCAGAAAAAGAAAAAGGACAACAGGTATTAGAATAAGGAAGTATGGAGATGCAAATTTAAACATTATTCTTTTACCTCCTTTATTTTTCTATATATTTCAAAAGCTTTATCTTTACTCTGCTGGAAGTAGTCATCTCTATTTTTAGAAAATTTGTAATTATCAAGCCATTCAATAAATTGAATATCCTCATCGTTAAGATTTTTTATTGGAGAATAAATACCATTAATAAAGTGAGAACCACATTTCCTATCTATATATTCTCTAAGTGCATAACTCATTTCATAGAACCATTTGTCATCTGACAATGAATTCATTTCATTTTCAAATTTTTCTTCTGGATTAAGAAGGACAGTTTTATCTTTTTTTATTTTCAATCCCAAAAGAATAAACACAAGAGCTCCAATTCCTGTTATTACACTTATGAGAGTCACATATGGAAATTGATGAAGAAATAAATTTTTATTGCTCTCATCAGAGAGATTTATAAATATTTCTTTATCTTCAGGGCTCAGCAATGATTTTATGTCTATGTTTATCTCTTTATTACCTATATTTATTGTATTTTTACCAGTTTTAAATCCTTTTACAGAAAGGATAACTGCACCATCTTTTCCATCTTTTATATTCTCAATGGAAAATTCTGTATCTTTAAAAGAATTTACTATTTTATCTTTAGATACTCCTGTTATTTGTAAAGTAACAGTATCCCCAATATTAATATCCTTTGCTGAAAGAATAAGGGATAATGTCATAAAAATTACAATCAGTATTTTTTTCATAATGCCCTCCTTCTCTTGAAAAAATTAGAAAGAGTAACAATATAATCCTCATCAGTATAAAGATTAAGTATATTTTTAGGGATATCTTCATTAAGTGTAATATCTTTGTCAAAATTTTCTATTACTATCTCTTCTCCTGTTTCAGAATCTATCATGTTGAATATAGCCCCTTTAGGAAGTGTTTCATATTTTCTATCTGCTATTCTTATAGGAATAAGATCATGTTTTTGTGCTGTAACAGCCATAGATTTTTCATAACCTTTGTCTATAAAATCAGATATTAAAAATACAATAGCTCTTCTTTTTGCTATTTTGTTTAGAAAATCAAGTGCTTTAGATATATCAGTTTTTTTACCTTGAGGTTCAAAGCTTAATAAATTATCCAGTATAACGAGGGAATGATTTCTTCCTTTTTTCAATGGAATGAACTTTTCTATTTTATCTGTAAATAAAATTGCTCCTACTTTATCACTGTTTTTATTGGCACTGAATGCAAGACTTCCTACCAATTGGCATAACAAATCTTTTTTAGCATAAAAGCTATTTGATTTAGATATGTCAATAAGAAGGAATATAGCAAGCTCTCTTTCCTCAGTAAATTCTTTTACATAAGTTTTTCTCTGTCTTGCACTGACTTTCCAGTCTATTTTCTTAACATCATCTCCAGGAGCATATCTTCGTATATCAGAGAATTCCATTCCATTTCCCTTAAAATATGAACGATATTTTCCTGCAAACAATTCATCAGCAAGTATGGAAGAAGCTATTTCTATTTTTTTTATTTTTTTTAGAATTTCTGCTCTGTTCATAACTCCTCCTATTCAGACTATGGCAGTTCAACTATTTCAAGTATATCAGTAATGATATCTTCTACTTTTTTCCCTTCAGCTTCTGCCTCATATGTAAGAATCATTCTATGACGAAGTACATCAAAGATAACTCTTTTTATATCCTGAGGAATAACATAATCTCTTCCTTCTAGGAAAGCATTTGCCTTAGCAGATACAACAAGTGCTATTGAAGCTCTTGGTGATGCTCCACAGGCGATATAATTATTAGTTTCTCTTGTTTTAAATACAATATCAAGAATATAATCCATAAGTTTTTCATCTATATGAATTTCTCTTATAATTTGTTTGATTTTTTCTATTCTGTCTTTATTTAATATTTCATTTATTTGAATAGAATCAAAATCAGATACAGAAGTAAGAAGTTTAAGCATATCTTTTTCCTCTGATTTTGTAGGATATTCAATTTTTACTTTCATTAAGAATCTGTCCTGTTGTGCTTCTGGCAAAGGATAAGTACCATCTTGTTCAATAGGGTTTTGTGTAGCAAGTACAATAAATGGTCTGTCCAGTTTAAAAGTTTCGTTGGCTATTGTAATCTGTTTTTCCTGCATAGCTTCAAGCAGTGCTGATTGCACCTTAGCAGGAGCTCTGTTGATTTCATCTGCAAGTATTATGTTGGCAAAGATAGGTCCCTTTTTAGTATAAAATTCACCAGTTTTTTCATTATATATTTCAGTACCTATGATGTCGCTGGGAAGAAGATCAGGTGTAAATTGTATTCTGGCAAACTTTAATCCTAATGTCTGTGCTAAAGTATTTACAGTTAAAGATTTTGCCAATCCTGGAAGTCCTTCCAAAAGGATATGATTACCAGTAAGAATACCAATAAGAATTTTTCTTACCATGTCCTCTTGACCAATTATTTTTTTCTCAATTTCTTTTTTCAGAGAAAGAATATTCTCTTTTTCAATTTCAATTTGTTCTTTTAGATTTTCCATTGATGCCTCCTTGTTGAGTGTTGCTATTATTTATATTAATAAGTTATAAAGCTATTCCTTTTTTACAATAATTTTTACAACAATATATTAGACGAAAAAAAATACAAAATTGTTGAAACTTTTTTAAATTGAACTTAATTTTTATTTTACAATATTTCCTTTCTCTATGCTATAATATATTAGCATTATAAAAGGGTGGTTTCAATGAAAATAAAGGATATAAAAAAAAGAAATATTTCTAAGATATTAAATGCACTGAGAAAAAACAATAATACATCTAAAAAAGATCTTTCAGAAATTATAAACCTTTCCCCAAGTACACTTACAGAAATTTGTTCTGATTTGCTGGAGCAAAGAATAATAAAAGAACTTGGAGAGGTTAACAGTGATAAACCAGGAAGGAAAAAAGTACTTTTATCTATAAATTATGATTACAAAAAAATAATAGGAGTAGATATAAAAAATAATTTTTTCTCCCTTACTCTCACTAACTTGAAAGGAGATGTGGAAGCACAAAAATATTTTAACAGGGACACTTCAGAGGCATATATTTTTATAAATGAACTTATAGATGAAATAAAAAATTTTATAACTGAAAATAATCTGAATAAAAAAGAACTTCTGGGTATAGGAATAAGTATAGTGGGAGCTATTGATTTTAATACTGGGTCTACTATGAATTTTATTGGATTCTGGAATGAGTCTGTACCTTTAAAAAAAATAATGGAAGATAAGTTGGAAATTCCAATTTATGTAAATAATAATGTAAAAAATTTGGCTATTTATCAAATGTTTTTAGATGATGAATTTTCTGATTTCTTTTTTCTAAAATATGGAACAGGAGTAGGAGGAAGTCTGGTTATTCAAAGTGAGCTTTTTAAAAAAGAATCTTCATTAAGTGGAGAAATAGGGCATTCAATAATCAATAATGATGAAAATATATGTCCTGTGTGTAAAAGAAAAGGTTGTTTTGAAAATAATTATTCAGAAAGAGCTATTCTAGAGAAAATTGAAAGAAGATACTCTAAAGAGAGCACTCCAATTATATATTCAATGACATTTGGAAATAAATCTAACCTTTCTTTTGACACTATACTTAAAGCTGCTGAATCAGGTGAGATAATAGTATTAAAAATACTTCAGGAGGCAGCAGATTATTTAGCAGTGCTCATATTAAATATGTTCACTTTATTTTATCCTAAAAAAATAGTTTTATGTGGAAATATTTTTAAAAATGATGTATTTATTAATTATCTTTTTGGATATATTCATAATAAACAGATATTTGATTTTAAAAAGATAATATCTGTGAGTACTATTTCTGAGAAAGAGGAAAGATGTGCACCAATATTTTCGGTGCTAAAAGAGAGATTTTACATGCTATAAAGATATAGACTGCTAGAGATTAGTAATTTTTGCTGATTTTTACAGTCTTTTTTATTATTTGTTTTTATAAAAAAATACTGAAATAAAAGAATCAAATCCTCATTTCAGTATTTTATATGTTGAAACTATTTTAAAGTTATATTACTTTTTTAATTTTTAGATTTTATATTTTGTATTTTTCTAATTTAGTTATTTTTATTATACAGTTTGTTTTACTGTTTCTTTTGTTTTAGCCATTCCCATTTTATCTACTAGAACAAATAGTACAGCAGATAAAACAATATAGACAGCTGTTATTATCATAAATCTATTTCCAATATTTTCTGTAAATCCAACTAAACCACTGTGAGAAAGAAGCGTATAGACATATATAGTTGTTGTTACTATAAGAGCACTCATAGGTTTTGCATATCTCCAATGTGTCAGAGAAATTTCATTTTTTATACTTTGTACATATGGAGTTTTCATAGGAGCTATGTATCCAATAATAACCATAATTATAACACAAAGAACAAACAGCATACCTAATACATGAAGGAAACTTATATTTACTTTATATACAAACTGCATCATACCATATAGAAACATGAATACAAAGATAGCGACTTTAGCTGCAATAGCAGGAATTTTTCTTGAGAAAAAACCTACAAATACTATTACAAGAGTTGGAACATTGAAAAATCCCATGAATTTTTTCATAAATTCAAATAGTCCATTTGGTGCGTTTACTATATAAGGAGCAACTAAAATAGCAAGAATTCCAAGAACAGTTCCAAATATCTTTCCAACTGTTACAAGTTTTTTATCTTCTATATTTGGATTGACCATTGGTTTGTACAAGTCCAAACAGAATAATGTTGAAGCAGAGTTTAAAGCAGAGTTAAAAGAACTTAAAATAGCTCCAAAAAGTACTGCTCCAAAGAATCCTACCAAGGGAGTAGGAAGAACCTTATTTACAAGTATAGGGTAAGCGAAGTCACCTTTAGTAATTTCATTTCCGTATAGATGAAAAGCAATTATACCAGGAATAGCAAGTATTATAGGTGCAAATATTTTCAAAAATCCAGCATATATAACACCTTTTTGTCCTTCAGCTAAGCTTTTAGCTCCAAAGGCTCTTTGTACTATTGCTTGATTTGTACACCAGTAAAAAGTATTGATTAATATAATTCCTGTAAAAAGTGTAGAAAATGGAACTGGTGCAGTGGCATCACCTATAGCATTTAATTTTTCTGGGTGATTGATTATTAATTTTTCTATTCCCTGTGTAAAATTTCCATCTCCTAAAGCTTTTAATCCTAAAACAGGAATAAGTATTCCTCCAGCTATAAGTCCAATACCATTGATAGTATCAGAAACAGCAACTGCTTTTAAGCCACCAAATATAGCATATATTCCTCCAATGATACCTATTCCCCATATAGTAAGGACAAGAGCAGCCTGTTCTGATATTCCAAACATAGCTGATACATTAAATAGAGAGTTTAAAGCAACTCCACCAGAATATAATACTACTGGCAGAAAGATAATTCCAAGACTTATTAAAAATAGAATTGCTACTATATTTCTTGTTCCCTTATCATATCTTTCTTCAAGAAATTGAGGAACAGTTGTAAATCCACTTGTAAGATATCTTGGAAGAAAATATAATCCCATAAATATCAAAGTAATACCAGAAGTTACCTCATATCCAATTACAGATAGTCCTCCCATAAATGCATTTCCATTCATTCCTACCAACTGTTCTGTTGAAAGGTTAGTAAGCAATAATGAACCAGCTATAACCACACCACTTAAACTTCTACCACCTAAAAAATACCCACTGTTAGAATCAAGATTTTCATTTTTTGTAAGATACCAAGATATTACTGCAACCAGTGCAGTAAAGAAAATAAATGTAACCACTGCCAATAGATTCATATTTCACCCCTTTTAAATATGTATTATTAAGATATATTCTTAAGCCTGTTTTATTCTTGGCATCCACATTGGTTCTTTTCCAAGTTCTGCCCAAATATATTTTAAAAGTAGTTCACTTTTCAGTTCTTTATATTCTTTATTATCCCATAAATTATTTAATTCTTTAGGATCTTCTTTCAAGTCAAAGAGTTCTCCATATGTCTGATTATAATATACAGTTAATTTATATCTCTCATCAACATAAGTTTTTAAATGTATTGTAGAAGGTTCATGATGATTTTCACAAATAATATGGTCCCTAAGTTTTTTGTTTTCATCATACCAAGCTTTAGTTTGATCTATTCCAGTCATATCATATGGTATTTTTATTCCACATATACTTAAAAAAGTAGGAGCAAGATCTACTAATGATTGAAGGGAATGAGATACTTTATTTTCAGGAACAAAACCAGGATATTTTACAATAAAAGGTATTTTGATAAGATCTTCATAATGGAAAGGACCTTTTCTAATAAGTCCATGTTGTCCTACAAAATGTCCATGATCTGTTGTAAAAACTATAATAGTATCTTCAGCAAGACCTAATTCTTCTAATTTATCTAGAATTTTACCTATATATTTATCCATCATTGAAACCATTCCATAGTATAAAGCGAGGTCTTTTTTAATATCTTCTTTCTTTTGAAGATGAGAATGCATACCATGGATACCAAATCCAGTTTCTTTATATTCACTGAAATCAGGATTTTTTTCCTGCGTCTTTTTAAAATGAGGAGGATTGTACTTATGATCATCATTTAGAGTATCTTCATCTATAGTAAGGGTTTCTGGATCATACATAGATGCCCAAGGTTCAGGAACAAAATACTCAGGGTGAGGATCAAAGAAACTTGCCCAAAGAAAGAAATTTTCATTATTATCTTTGTATTCTTCAAGCATACTATTACATCTTTCAGCTATCCATGAATTATAGTGATATTCTTCAGGAATTTCCCATTTTCCCCAATTTCTCCTGCTATTGAGAATATTTCCTTCTTTTTCTACTAAAATTTCTAATCTTGGATATTCTTCTTCGCTCATATTTCCAGTAGGGCTCAGATAATAATCTCTCCAATTTTTACAGCCTTTTTCTTCCAACCATATAGCATAATGCTGCCCTACATGAGATTCATTAGTATGATTTCTTGCAAGTTCAACATGGTCGAATCCATAAAATTTTTCTTTATAATTCTTCCAGAATTCAAGGTCCTGTAAATAAGGGTAAGCCTCTAAAGATGGAAATTCTTCAGTAGATGCTAGTGGTTGAAAATGTGCTTTTCCTATCAATGCACTTTTGTAACCATTTTCTCTCAATACATTTCCTATTGTATTTTCAGTTTCAGATAACTTAGTACCTAAAGTCCATGCTCCATGTTGACTTGGATATTTTCCTGTAATAATAGATGCTCTAGTAGGAGTGCATGTAGGATTTGGACAGTATGCTCTGTCAAAAGTAGTTCCTTCTTTAACTAATCTATCAAGATTAGGAGTAAAGATTTCCTTGTTAAAAGCACCTATAGTATTAAAATGTTGTTGATCACTAGTTATCAACAAAATATTAGGTCTTTTTTTCATAAAATATCTCCTTAAAATAATTGATTTATATAACGAATTAATTATAAGATTATAATATAATAATTCTTTTGATATGTCAATAAATAATGTAAAATTATTTTATAATTATATTATTTGTACTGATATTAAGCACTTAATAAAATGTATATTTGATTTTAAATACGAAATATATTATAGGAATAAAAGAGTAATAAAAAAAAACTCCCTGCATGGACAGGGAGTTTTTTTTTATGAATGATTGACGGTTTGTGAGCTGTTATTTACTTTTATTTAAAAGTTCTTTTCCAGGTATTCCTGGTTTAGTCATTTCAAATGGATTTAGAATTATATCTAAATCTTCTTTACTTAATAGCCCTCTTTCAAGAACTATTTGTGCAACTGGAGTTCCAGTTTTTATAGATAATTTAGCTATTTCAGCTGCATTTTTATATCCAATATGTGGGTTAAGAGCTGTAATAATACCAACACTTCTATCTACCCATGCTTTACAATTCTCTTCTTGAGCTGTAATTCCTTTTAAGCAATTGTCTATGAAAGTTTTAATTCCATTTTTTAATATTTCTATAGATTGGAATAAGTTAAAGAATAAAACAGGTTCAAATACATTTAATTCCAATTGTCCTGCTTCAGCAGCTTTAACTATAGTGATATCATTTCCAAAGATTTGGAAACATACTTGGTTTAATACTTCAGGAATAACTGGATTTACTTTACCAGGCATAATTGAAGAACCAGGTTGTTGCTGTGGTAAAGAAATTTCTGCCAGTCCAGCTTTTGGTCCAGAAGCCATAAGTCTTAAATCATTAGCAGTTTTTGAAAGATTTACAGCACAAGTTTTTAGTGCAGAAGATAACCATACAAAACTGTCAAGATTTCTAGTTCCATCTACTAAGTCTGGAGATTGTTTGAAATCAAATCCAGAAACTTCAGAAAGAATTCTTACAACATTTTTTACATAATTAATATCAGCATTTATACCAGTTCCAACAGCAGTTGCTCCCATATTTACATAAGTAAGCTCCTCTACTGCTTCTTTAATTCTTTTGATATCTCTTGCCACTGGTCCAGAAAATGCTCTGAACTCTTGTCCTAATCTAATAGGTACAGCATCTTGAAGATGAGTTCTTCCCATTTTGATTACATGATCGAATTCTTCACCTTTAGCTTGTAATGTATCAAAAAGTTCTTGTAAAGAAACTAATAAGTCTTTTATCATAAATTGAACTGTTAATTTTCCAGCAGTTGGAACAACATCGTTAGTTGATTGTCCATAGTTTACATGGTCATTAGGGTGACATTTGTCATATTTTCCAAGTTCTCCACCTAATATTTCATTAGCTCTGTTGGCAATAACTTCATTCATATTCATATTCATAGAAGTTCCTGCTCCACCTTGGATAACATCAGTGATGAATTGATCTCTGAATCCTCCATTTATAATTTCATCAGCAGCTTGAACCATAGCAGCTTCTACTTCTTGAGTAATAACTCCAGCTTCAAAATTTGCTTTTGATGTTGCTTTTTTTACATATGCTAGTGCTTTTATAAATGTATCACTTACTTTATAACCAGTAATGTGGAAATTATTTTGCCCCCTAAGAGATTGTACTCCATAATATGCATCTGCAGGTACTTCTAAAGTTCCTATTGAATCACTTTCTAATCTGTATTTTATCATTCTTACCCCTCCTAATTTTATCCTCATAATAATGATACAGGGTAAATAGATATTTTTCAAGATAGAAAGTACCAAAAAAAGCTTCAAAAAATATATGAAGTTCGCAGTTAAAATATACCAATTAAATAATTATATATTTATTTAATGAAAATGAAAATAAATATATTTTTTTTTAATGTTATGAAAATATCTTATCACAAAATTATTATATCATTTTAAGCATTCAGAGTAAACAGAAAAATTAATTTTTTTCCAACTTATTTTCATGTTGCTGTTTATTTTTATTTTTAATACTTCATTTTCATCAATAATGCTTTTTATAGAATGATTGAAAATAGTATGAAGATTTTTTTTATCAGCAGCTATAATTTTATTAATCTTATTATTGATTTTTAACATTTTTTCATCTTCATGATGATTTTTTCCTTCAATAGTGACAGCTATATTCAGTTCTCTATCAGGGAATTCTCTATCTGTTATTTCTTTTATTCTTACCACTGCTTCAAATAAATCTTCTTCTCTCAATGTACTTGGAATAGCCACTTCAAGTTCAAAATTATCTGAAGATGCAGAGGAATTATTTTCAAAAACAAAATTATACTGACTTATAGTCTGTTCTCCACAAATATCTATCTGCATAAGTTTTTTTATTTCTTCTACATCATATCCTTTTCCTATAAGATACATTAATTTTGTAACAGCAGCTTCTGGAGTTAAATCAACACCACTTATGACACCTGCATCTGTAAGTTTTGCACTTGATTCATATAATCCCATCTTAACAAACCCTTTTGTACATTGAGTAATATCTACTATCACAATACCCTTAGAAGAAATATATTTAAGTACATTTAGAAATTCTTCATTAGTAGGAGCATTTCCATTTCCAAAAGTTTTTAAGATAACACCTTTTATTTCATTAGTACTTTCAAATATACTTTTTAAATATTGAGGATTTAATCCAGGAAATAGTTCAAGAATAATGACATTGTTATTCATATTTCCATCAATATAAAAATTTTTATTTAAAGGTCTATCAAGAATTCTATCTTTTATAATTCTAATATCTCCTCCTATTTCCCCAATAGCTGGATAATTAGGGGAAGAGAAACCAAAATAATTAGTAGCATCTATTTTTCTCGACCTATTTCCTCTCATTAGAGTATCTCTAAAGAAAATACAGACTTCAGGAACAAGTTTTACACCATATAAATCATTACCTGCTATTTGTATAGATGTGATAAGATTTTGAAGAGCGTCGCTTCTTGGAAATTGCAGTGGTACTTGTGAACCTGTTAAAACTACTGGTTTATCAAGATTTTTGAGCATAAATGAAAGGGCAGAAGCTGTAAAGGCCATAGTATCAGTTCCATGAAGTACAACAAATCCTCTATAATTTTCATAATTTTTTTCAATTATTTCAGCTATACTGACCCACACTTCTGGTGACATATCAGATGAGTCAATCAATGGGGAGAATTGATAATAATCTGTTGAAAATTTTTCAAGAATAGGGTGTTCTTTTGCAATCTCATTCCAGTCATTAGCTGGTCTTAATGGACTATTAGGATCACCTTTTTCACTATTTACCATACCTATTGTTCCACCTGTATTGATAATTAAAACTTTATCTAACATTTTTTCCTCCAAAATTGATATTATTTTCTAAATTATACTTATAAATCAGAAAAAAAACAATAGACAAATAGTTTCAAAAATATTTCCAGATTTAAACTTTAAATTATACTGGAGAAATGGTATAATTACCAAAGGAGGAACAAATGAAGGATAATATAGCTCTAATTGGTTTTATGGGAAGTGGAAAAAGCACTATAGGCAGAGTTCTAGCCAAATACTTAGATATGAAATTCATTGATATAGATAAAATGATCTCTGCACGAGAGAAAAAAACTATTCCTGAAATATTTGAAGAAAAGGGAGAAGCTTATTTCAGAAAATTAGAGAGAGAGATTGTTTATGAGGAATCTTTAGATAATAATATAGTTATTGCTACAGGTGGAGGAGTCATTATAGACAATGAAAATATAAAAACTCTAAGAGAAACTTCGTTTATCGTGTATTTAGATTGTACTATTGAATGTATATATGAAAGAGTAAAACATAGTAAAGGAAGACCTCTTCTTAATGTAGATGATATGTTTGAGAAGATAAAAGAACTCCATTCTAAAAGAGAGATATTGTATAGAATATCGGCAGATTTTAGTGTGAAAATAGATATAGAAAGTAATATGTATGATACTGCTGAAAAAATAAAAGAAGCTTATATTTATAACAGTTAAAATAAGGAGGGATTTTTTATGTGCAACGAAAATCGTTTAAAAGGGAAACTTGCTTTAATTACTGGTGCTACAAGTGGAATAGGGAAATCTTGTGCTGAAAAACTTGCTGGAATGGGAGTTAATCTTATTCTTACTGGAAGAAGAACTGAAATATTAAATGAAGTGAAAGCTGAAATAGAAAAAAAATATGGAGTAAAAGTACTAACTATGCAGCTTGATGCGAGAAACTACAAAGAAGTTGCAGAAAAAATAACTGCTCTTGAAGGAGAATGGAAAAATATAGATATACTTGTTAATAATGCAGGACTTGCCTTAGGAATGGAAAAAGTATATTCTAATTCAGCTGAAGATATAGATGCTGTTATAGATACAAATGTAAAAGGTATGCTTTACATGATAAGAGAAGTAGTACCTGGAATGGTAGAAAGAGATAAACCAGCTCTTGTAGTAAATATTGGATCAGTAGCAGGAGATGCTGCATATGCAGGAGGAGCAGTATATTGTGCTTCTAAAGCAGCAGTAAAAACTCTTTCTGATGGACTTAGAATAGATTTAGTAGATACAAAAGTAAAAGTAACTAATATAAAACCTGGATTAGTTGAAACTAATTTTAGTGTGATAAGGTTCAAAGGAGATAAGGATAAGGCTGATAAAGTATATAAAGGAATAGAAGCTCTTACTCCTGATGATATAGCAGACACAGTTATGTATATTTGTAATTTGCCTGATAATGTACAGATCCCTGAAATTATTATGACACCTATGTTTCAAGCTGATGGACGTTGTTCTTACAAAAAAGATAAGTAAATATTATTGTAAAAATATAATTTTTATTACATTAAATTCATTTGGAGGCTTACTATAGTGGGATTTATAATTGATGTTTTAAATGTAATAACTGATATATTTTATAATAGAAAAGAAATAAAATTAAAAGATAAGGCATTGATAATGGATTTTTATAAGGAGTTGTTATCTTCACTTCCAAGTTTAGATTGTATTATAACACAAGCAGATTATTTAACAACAGAATATGGATTAGGAGGAATGACTCCAGCTGAAAATAGGATAGGAATATTAAAAAAAAGAATTGAATATGGATATGAAAAAGATAATGAAGAATGGCTGGAATATTTGATAAAAAGGCATGAAAAATATATGGAATATTGGAAAACATATAATAATAAAATAGAAAACTTGATAAATGACAGCACTTATAATTTCATGAGAGCTATTTGTAGTCAAAATGTCATAAATCATTATACTACTTTTAGAATAGCATTTTATAATGAACATAATTATTGTGGACCTATTATAGATACAAAGTTGATAAGTGAACTTCTCTTTAATGTTATTGCAGCAGTTAATTATGAGTTAAGAATTTAACAAAAATATCATAAAATTTAAATGAAAAGGGGCTGTTGCAAATTTGAGAATGCATTTTTAATTTCGTTCATAGAACACTCTTTTTTAAGAATATTGTGCAGATAACTTGTAAAAATTAAGATTAAATGATATAATTAATTAGGTGATAATGAATTTTCAAAGAATTCATCAGAGAAGGGATATTCTTCGTGACAGAGTATCCTTTTTTTATTTTTTGATATTTTCCTTAAAATCTGTTATACTAATCGAATGTGACAGCTTTCAAAATCTATCCCTTATGAAAGGGGGTGAGTTCTTTGAAAAAAATTATCACCATAATTTTGTTTTTTTTACTATATAAACTTTTATTTTAGTAATTAAAAAACAAAACTAAGCTGTCATACAGGGGCTGGAGTCACGATCCAGCTCTTTTTGTATAAAAAAACCACTTGCACAAGTTGACGGACGTTGTTCTTACAAAAAAGATAAGTAAATATTATAGTTATATAATGAAGGTTTTTTTGAAATATTTATCTGTATAAGTATTAAAAGAGAAGATAACTTCTCTTTAGAATTAATTAAGAAAATAGATGAGATATGCAGTACTTTAAAAATGCTTAGTGGACAGACAATAGATTTGACAGTACTAAGTTTTGAGGAAGAAAAACAAACTGATTTTTTAAATAGGCTAAACTCAATGTATATAAAAATAAAATAAAAATTTTTTAGAAGAATAAAATCTCAAGCCTCAGACTAGCTCTGAGGTTTTTTAATATCTTTTCTTCCTAAAATAAAAGAAGCCCCGAAGGGCTGAGGTGGACTAGAGGACTAAAATGATTATAATTAAAGCAACAATTACAATCAAGAGAATTGCAACTAAGGTACCACCCTCAATCTGATTGTTGCTAAAATTAAATTCAAATTTAATCATAGTAAACCTCCTTGTGGTATGTAGTCTTCTACTCATGAGAAAAGCGACTAACTCCTGAGTATGAAATAAGCTCCCATTACTGAGAGCTTATTTCATCGCTTTTTCTACATACCACAAGTGCCCCTAAGGGACTTCTATCCTAATTATAGCATAAATCGGCAAAAAGTCAAAAACATTCCTCAGACTAGCTCTGAGGTTTTTTAAAATAAAAGAAGCCCCGAAGGGCTGAGGTAGACTAGAGGACTAAAATGATTATAATTAAAGCAACAATTACAATCAAGAGAATTGCAACTAAGGTACCACCCTCAATCAAATTGTTGCTAAAATTAAATTCAAATTTAATCATAGTAAACCTCCTTTAGATAGTTAATCTACTACTTATAAGAAACGTGACTAACTTATTAAGTATGAGAAAGGCTCCCTCAAAGAGAGAGCCAAACTCATCACGTTTATTAACTATCTAAAGTGCCCTTAAGGGACTTCTAACCTAATTATAGCATAAATCGGCAAAAAGTCAAAAACATTAAATGCTACTATTAAAGCAAGTTCCTTATCAGTAAGAAAAGCTAGCAAAGGAAGGAAGAATTAAATAGAATTAGATGTAGTTTTATAATTAGATTATATGTAAAAGCAAAAACATTAAATGCTACTATTAAAGCAAGTTCCTTATCAGTAAGAAAAGCTAGCAAAGGAAGGAAGAATTAAATAGAATTA
>OKRR01000041.1_pt1 | contig 128663 bp, 120 predicted proteins | sample 1601211 | NCBI WGS metagenome assembly OKRR01 (sample SAMEA3541525, study PRJEB24748) | human gut metagenome | biome: human gut; feature: human-associated habitat; material: faeces | place: China | collected 2012
GGGGCACATCCACTCGGCTCAGGGGGTCCGGGGAGCCGGAACCATCCGTTACTGTGGGGCGCCGCTGGCCTATTCGGTATCCGAGGCCGGACAGGAAAAGAGCGTCACCATTGCCGAGCTGGGCCCAAAGGGGGAGGTGGCGGTGCGCGCCATTCCGCTCACCCCTCTGCGCCGGCTGCGGAAGATCCGGGGCAGCTACGAGGAGCTGACCCGACGCAGCACCTGGCAGGGCACCGCCGTGGAGGACTATCTGCAGGTGACCCTCACCGATGAACAGGATATCCCTGATGCGGTTGCCAAGCTGCGCAGCATCTACCCAAACATTCTGGAGCTGCGGTACGACAATGCCCGCACCCGCGCCTTCGGGGAGATCACCGCCGAGGAGGAGCCGGAGCGCCGCACCCCGATGGAGCTGTTTGCAGCTCTGTATGAACAGCAGAACGGTGCACCGCTGAGCCCGGAGCAGTCCGGGCTGCTGGAGCGGCTGATCCGGGAGATCTGGGAGGAGGAAGAAGTATGAGACCACTCAGCCTGACCCTGTCCGCCTTTGGCCCCTACGCCGGGACAGTGACCCTTCCCATGGAACAGCTGGGGCAGAACGGGCTCTATCTGGTCACCGGCGATACCGGTGCCGGAAAAACCACCATCTTTGATGCCATCACCTTTGCACTCTATGGAAATGCCAGCGGTGAGAGCCGCAGGCCCAGGATGCTGAGAAGCAAATATGCACCCATGGATGGACGGCGTTCTTCTGCATAACATCCTTCTGTGATATAATCCTCTAAAAAGGAGGAATCACGCAAAAAATGCATGGATAATCCACCATAAGGAATGACATCCAAGGACATTCGCAACATGAGCGAGGATGAACTCCTGGATATGGATTATTTCTTAAATGAAGACGATTTGCAGGTTTTTTTCATTCAAAAGTTCGATAAAGATCGAACTTTCCTATAAAGTTAAAAAAGGGCACTCTCTGAAAGATTTTTCTTTCAAAAAGTGCCCTCAACAATCAAATTAGTACAACTTCGCTCCTGCCGGAATCTTATCATCAAGAATCAGAACATTGAGTCCTTCTCTTCCTTCTACAAGGTGTGTAGCGGAGATGATCATACCGCAAGAATCAATTCCCATCATCTTACGTGGTGGAAGGTTTGTGATTGCAAGTAATGTCTTTCCAACTAATTCTTCCGGCTCATAGTAATCGTGAATACCGCTTAAGATCACGCGATCTTCACCGCTTCCGTCATCTAATACGAACTTCAGAAGCTTCTTGGACTTCGGAACTGCTTCACATTCTTTTACCTTTACAGCGCGGAAATCTGACTTGCTGAATGTGTCAAAATCAACCATATCTTTGAATAATGGTTCTACTTCTACATTAGAGAAATCGATCTCAGCCTTCGCTGGTGCAGCTGTTTCTTCTACTGGAACAACTACTTTTGCAGCTACCGGTACACTCTGTGCTGCGTTGTTTGCTTCGTTCTTAGCAGCACCCTGTGACTTCATCGTCGGGAAGAGCAATACGTCACGGATTGCTGCCTCATCACAGAGAAGCATACACATTCTGTCGATACCAAAACCGATACCACCTGTCGGAGGCATACCGATCTCAAGTGCATTCAAGAAATCTTCGTCTGTTGTGTTCGCCTCTTCGTCTCCCTGTGCAAGAAGCTCCTCCTGTGCTTTAAAACGCTCTCTCTGATCGATCGGGTCATTTAACTCAGAATATGCATTTGCCATTTCCCATCCATTCATGAAGAACTCAAAACGCTCTACATACTCCGGATTCTCCGGTTTCTTCTTCGTGAGCGGAGAAATCTCGATCGGATGATCTGTTACAAATGTAGGCTGGATCAAATGCTCTTCTGCAAACTCTTCGAAGAACAGGCTTAAGATATCGCCCTTTTTATGTCTCTCTTCATACTCTACATGGTGTTCCTTGGCAAGCTCTCTTGCTTCTTTCAATGTCTTAACCTCATTCCAGTCAACACCTGCATATTTCTTAACGGCATCTACCATTGTAATTCTTTCAAATGGTTTGCCAAGATCCATTTCCACACCATTGTATGTGATGGTTGTTGTTCCGAGAACTTCCTGTGCTACATGACGATACAGGTTCTCTGTCAGATCCATCATTCCGTTATAATCTGTGTACGCCTGATAAAGCTCCATCAGTGTAAATTCAGGATTGTGTCTTGTGTCCAGTCCTTCATTACGGAACACACGTCCAATCTCGTATACTTTCTCAATACCGCCGACAATCAGTCTCTTAAGATACAATTCCAGAGAAATACGAAGCTTAAAGTCTTCGCCTAACGCATTAAAATGTGTCTCAAACGGTCTTGCAGCTGCTCCTCCGGCGTTATTTACCAGCATAGGAGTCTCAACCTCCAAGAATCCCTGTCCGTCCAGATATCTTCTGATAGAACTTAAAATCTTGGAACGTTTGATAAATGTACTTCTCGCATCCATATTCATGATGAGATCTACATATCTCTGACGGTAACGCATATCTGTATTGGTCAGCCCATGATATTTCTCAGGAAGAATCTGCAGACTCTTGGAAAGAAGTGTTACAGCAGATGCGTGGATGGAAATCTCTCCGGTCTTTGTCTTAAATACTTCACCTTCCAGACCGACAATATCTCCGATATCCAGTTTTTTGAAATCTTTATATTCTTCCTCTCCGATGCTGTCTCTTGCAACATAAGACTGGATATTTCCACTCTGATCAAGGATATTACAGAAGGAAGCTTTTCCCATCACACGTTTCTGCATAACACGTCCTGCAAGCTTTACGTGTTTTCCTTCCATTTCCTCATAATTATCTTTTACGTCCTGTGCGTGACAGGTTACATCATATTTCGTAATCTCGAAAGGATTTTTTCCGTTGCTCTGTAAATCCGCAAGTTTCTCACGGCGCACCTTTCTCAACTGATTAACATCCTGTTCCTGTACGTTTTTCTGCTGTTCGCCCATTTTTATCTCCTTTCCCTTTCAGATACATTTCTTATTGAGAACGGCTGATGTCTAACACCTTATATTCCATTACTCCGGCCTGCGTCTCAACCTCTACTACGTCGCCAACTGATTTACCGATCAATGCCTGTCCTACCGGAGACTCGTTGGAAATTTTGCCTTCCAGACTGTTCGCCTCTGTAGATCCGACAATCTTGAATTCCATCTCTTCGTCAAATGTAATGTCAAACACTTTTACTGTACATCCTACATTGATCTTATCAAAATCAACTTCATCCTCTACAACAACTTCCGCGTTTTTAAGGATTCCTTCCAGTTCTTCGATTCTGGCTTCAATATCTCTCTGCTCATCTTTTGCTGCATCGTACTCTGCATTCTCTGACAAGTCTCCCTGCTCTCTGGCTTCTTTGATCTTGCCTGCTACTTCTTTTCTTTTTACAACTTTCAGATTCTCAAGTTCATCTTCCAGTGCTTTCAATCCTGCATAAGTAAGTAATCTCTTCTTTGCTACCATTTGCTTATCTGCTCCTTTTTTCTACTTTCTTTCTCTATCTGAAGCGTGTAGCGCCAGTGTATACTGACGCTAAAATACGCCGAATACACCTACTTTCACAATTTCATTATTATACATAACAAGGCGCTCTCTGTCAACCTGTTTTTCCACTTTAGATGCTGAATCCGCGCGGAAAAAGCCTTGTCTTACACACTGCTTCATTATATGTAAAACAAGGCTTTTTTATTACCTGCGCATTAATTGATTTTTTCATGCAATAGTTCTTCTAATTCTGCATAAGATTCTACTCGATTAATCTCATCCCGCAGCTTGGAAGACCCCTTCATTCCTTTTGTATACCATGCCACATGCTTACGCATTTCACGGATACCGATATAATCTCCTTTATACTCCATCAAAAGATTTGCATGACGAAGCATTGTCTCGCGAATGGTCTTTGCATCCGGCCGCTTAGGAAGCACTCCGGTCTTCTCGTATTCGAGAAGCTCTGCGAAGATCCACGGATTCCCCTGAGCGCCTCTGCCGATCATCACTCCGTCACAGCCCGTCTCCTGCCGCATTTTCACAGCAAGTTCACCGCTTGTCACATCTCCGTTTCCAATCACCGGAATCGAGACCGCTTCTTTTACTTTGCGGATAATCTCCCAGTCTGCTTTTCCCGAATAATACTGCTCTCTCGTGCGCCCGTGGACAGCGACTGCCGCACCGCCTGCATCTTCAATGATCTTCGCAATTTCCACCGCATTTACCGACTCATCATTAAAACCCTTACGAATCTTTACCGTTACCGGCTTCTTCGTTGCCTTGGCTGTCTTAGATACAATCTCATACACCCGTTTCGGATCGTTCATAAGGGCAGAACCTTCGCCATTTTTCACAATTTTCGGCACCGGGCATCCCATATTAATATCCAGCACCTGAAAAGGAAGCGGCTCAATCTCTTTCGCGATCTCGCTGATCACATCCGGCTCCGAACCGAAGAGCTGCAGCGAAACCGGATACTCCTCTGGATGAATCTTTAGAAGCGCCTTCGTATTTTTATTTTTATATAGCAGAGCTTTGGCACTGATCATCTCCATACAGAGAAGCCCTGCCCCCTGTTCCTTACAGAGCAGGCGGAACGGAAGATCCGTCACTCCCGCCATCGGCGCAAGAATGTATGGATTGTTAAGTTTCAAGTTTCCTATGTTCATGATACACCTCTTGGGGACGTAGCATTTTTGCAAAATGCTACGTCCCCAGTTAAATTTTTAACGTTTTTTATTTTTCTCAAATATGATCCGAAGTCCTTTTAATGTGAGCTGTGGATCATACACATCGATCACTTCTGTATCGGATACGATCATTTTTCCAAGTCCTCCGGTGGCTACTACTTTGGCATCCTTGTAACCGGATTCCTCTTTTAACCGTTTTACAATGTACTCGGTCTGCCCGATCTGTCCGTACAGGAGCCCTCCCTGCATGCTGGAAATGGTCTCTTTTGCAAGGATTGAGGCTGGTTTTCTAATTTCTATCGCCGGAAGCATATCCGCCTCTCCCCACAATGCCTGTGCGGATGTGCGGATTCCCGGAGCGATCACGCCTGCTTCAAAGGTTCCATCCGGCCCGATGATATCGTAAGTGGTGGCAGTCCCGAAGTCTACTACGATCACAGGTCCGCCAAATAACGTATATGCAGCCACCGCATCGACGATACGGTCAGCGCCCACTTGTCTTGGATTCTCGGTAACGATGCGGATTCCTGTTTTGATCCCCGCCGACACGACCATTGGCTTCACTCCGAAATATTTAATAATTGCACTTCCAAGAGAATGCATCACATCCGGTACTACAGATGCGATAATCACATCTTGGATATCTTTTCCGGCTACTCCGTGACGTTCCACCAGTTCACGAAGCATAATTCCGTATTCATCGGAAGTGCGTGGCTGTTTTGACTTCATACGAAATGTACCGGACACTTTTTCCCCGTCAAAGATTCCAAGTGTTATATTGGTATTTCCAACATCTATGACTAATAACATATCTTCCTCCTACAGTTCCTCTCCCAAGAAGAACACCTTATAGTATAATTGAAGTGACTGCAGCAGATCCTGTTTGTCCCGCTGAAGCTCTTTGATCTTGAGCTGACTTCCAATCTCGTCAAACATCGGATCAAATTCCTCCGACGTTACTTCAAAACACAGTTCTCCATTTTCTTCGTATACAAGTGTCAATATTCCGCCCACATCATTGACATACAAGACACACATGATCTTAAGTTCGTCTTTGATATGATCCGGCAATCCGGAGAAATCCGGGTTGAGATAATATTTTTCTTCATATGAATTCGCCCCGCAAAGGACAATCTTTTCTTCGTACATTCCGTTCCTCCATTTATTATGTATATCCGTAAATTCCACGCACAGACACTTCCCCCGCGAAAATATTCTGCACGCTTCCGTCTTCCTTCTCCACGATCAGTTCGCCCGTATCATTGATTCCCAATGCATACGCTTCATAATGATTGCCGGGTTCCAGAATCTTCACCTGTCTGTCCTTGTTGACTAACAACTCATTATACTCCTTGCGAAGTCCCGCAAACGATCCCTCCTGCAAAAATTGTTCATAATACATTTCAAAATGCTCCATCACTGCCGCGATCAGGTGTGAGCGCCGGAACCTCCTGCCGGTTTCCATTTTCAGTGAAGAAGCACAGTCTTTCAGCTCTTCCGGAAATTCATTTTGATTGACATTGATACCAATTCCAATCACCACGTAATTGATCCATGTCATCTCGATACTCATCTCTGTCAGAATCCCGCATATCTTCCGCCCCTGTACGACAAGATCATTGGGCCATTTGATCTGTACATCGACACCGGTCTGTTCCCGAAGCGCCCTTGCCACGGCAAGCGCCATAACAAGCGTAAGCATAGGAGCTTTCACCGGCGGAAACTCCGGACGCAGCAAAAGGCTCATGTAAATGCTCTCTCCTGCCGGAGACTCCCATCTTCTGCCCCGTCTTCCTCTTCCCGCACTCTGGCTTTCCGCCACATACAAGGTACCATGAGGCTCTCCTTTTTCTCCGCCTGCTTTGGCCTGAATATTGGTGGAATCCGTCTCCTTAAAAACGAAAATGGATTTGCCTGCCCACTTTGTACTCCGAAGGCTCTCCAACTCTGCTTCGGACAGCACGTCCGGGCTCTCCACAAGGCGGTACCCCTTCCGTGGCACCGCCTCAATCTCATATCCTTCTTTTTTTAACTGATCCACAACCTTCCAGACCGCAGTTCTGGACACTTGAAACTGTTCACACAACTGCTGCCCCGACACATAACCTTCACTTTCCTTCAGCAATCTTAAAATCTCTGACTTCATTTATTTCTACCTTACCGTTCTCCAAGTGTTGCCACCATAACCGCCTTAATGGTATGCATACGGTTTTCCGCCTCATCAAAGACTTTTGATTTCTCAGATTCAAATACTTCGTCTGTCACCTCTATGTCATCCAGACCGAACTTCTCTTTGATCTCTCTTCCCACACCTGTCTCCAGATCATGGTAAGCAGGCAGACAATGAAGGAAAATTGCCGACTCACCGGCATTATCCATCACTTCTTTTGTCACCTTATAAGGAAGCAGTTCTTTGATACGCTCCGCCCAGATTTCTTCCGGTTCTCCCATAGACACCCATACATCTGTATAAATAACATCTACATCTTTTGTTCCGCTTTCTACATCTTCGGTCAGTGTAATGCTTCCGCCGCTTTCCTTCGCATATTCTTCACAGAGCGCTACAAGCTCCGGCTCCGGGAAATAATTTTTTGAAGTACATGCTGTAAAATGCATTCCCATTTTTGCACAGACAATCATAAGAGAATTTCCCATATTGTATCTTGCATCACCCATGTACACCAGACGGATTCCTTTGATTCGTCCGAAATGCTCCCGAATTGTAAGAAGATCTGCCAGCATCTGTGTCGGATGGTATTCATTGGTCAGACCGTTCCACACCGGAACTCCTGCATACTTCGCCAGCTCTTCCACAATCTCCTGACCATAGCCACGGTACTCAATACCGTCAAACATTCTTCCGAGCACACGCGCAGTATCCTTGATGCTTTCCTTCTTTCCGATCTGAGAAGCGCTTGGAGCAAGATATGTAGTTCCCATTCCCATATCGTGAGCCGCTGTCTCGAAAGAGCACCTTGTTCTTGTACTTGTTTTTTCAAAAATAAGCGCCACATTCATACCGCGATAATGATCAATGGCAATTCCTTTTTTCTTCTTCTCCTTCAATTCCGCCGCCAGATCCACAAGATATAAGATCTCTTCCGGTGTATAATCCTTAAGCGTCAAAAAATGTCTTCCTTTTAAATTCATCTCATTTCCTTCTTTCAATTCCATCAGCACGTGCACAAAGCGCGGCAAATTCATCTGATCCTCTAAAGTTATATACTTTTTATATACCATTTCCAACAATTGGTCAACTGTATAGATGCGATATTTGGGAATCCGAAGCAATTTTGCTGTTGCTTCCAACATCCCCAGATAAAGTTCTTTGTCTGAATTTCCAATTGATAATTTAAGCACAAATGCAATCTCTGCTTTTTCAATTTCTTTCAGCGGTTCTAACAGTCTGCTGTAGTATTCCTCCTCATGTGTCTGCTCCAGATAATAGATCCGCCCTTCCAGACCGTACAGCATACGCTTCATATCATAATAACCGATGGTTAAGTTCTGTCTGCTTCGCTTCGCCGAAAATTCCAGGATACTTCCAAGCTTCACGCGTGGAGATACTTCACAAAATGTTCCGTCCTCCGGGAATTTTACCCGCTGTTCCCATCCCGGTCCGTGAATCCTCACAACAATCAGATTCTCATAGCCACGCTCCAGAAGGGAGTTGACCGGTACATTATTGGCAATTCCACCGTCCGTATATTTCTTACCGTGGAGCGGCTCATTCTTAAAGCCAATGAGATAGGCGCTCGCAAGAAGGAAATCCTCCAACAATCCATCTTCGATATCTGCCACACTGAGCGTTAATTCTTTTTTATCTGTCAGTGAAAATGTAGACAGGCAGAATTCTTTGCCGCAATTTCTGATCTGCTCTTCGTCGATCACTTGATGGATCAAGTTGCGAAGAGGCGTGATATCTACGCCGCCATCCTTTACTTTCTCCCACAGTGTCTTTAAAATATCGCGCACGGAAGTCTGCCCGGAAAACCAGCCTTCCATTTCCTCATCATCTACATCCATCACTGTGGAAAATGTCATTTCTCTCCAGATCTTTTCTGCTTTTTCAAGGTCACCCATGCAAATAAGGGCGCCGTTTAAAGCGCCCACTGATGTCCCTGCCACAGCCTCTATCTTAACGCCGGCTTCCCGAAGTGCTTTCCACGCACCGATCTGATATGCGCCTCTTGCGCCACCGCCGTCAAGGACAAGTCCGTATTCTTTTGTAAGGTCAAGAACAGGTTTCACCTGCATCCCCCTCCTAACGTCATTTTATTACTCTACTTTATCCGTTCCGACCTCTGCCAGAGATTTCACCAGTCCGGCAATACTCTGGATCTCGGATGGGATAATAATTTTCGTTGCCTTACCATCTGCTGCTTTTTCAAATGCCTCCAGACTCTTAATCGTAAGCACCGCTTCGTCTGCTCCGGCTTCCTTCAGGTAGCGGATACCGTCTGCATTCGCCTGCTGTACTTTCATAATTGCTTCTGCTTCACCTTCTGCCTCGCGGATCATCGCTTCCTTCTTCGCCTCTGCCCGCAGGATTGCAGCCTGCTTCTCCGCTTCTGCGTCAAGGATTGCAGACTCTTTCTGTCCTTCCGCAACAAGAATCGTAGATTTCTTCTCACCTTCCGCACGAAGAATCGCCTCACGTCTCTCACGCTCAGCCTTCATCTGTTTCTCCATCGCGTCTTGAATAGCTGCCGGAGGAATAATATTCTTAAGCTCCACACGGTTTACCTTGATGCCCCACGGATCGGTTGCAACGTCAAGTGACGCGCGCATCTTCGTGTTGATCGTTTCTCTGGATGTCAGTGTCTGATCCAGTTCCAGATCTCCGATAATATTACGAAGCGTTGTCGCTGTCAGATTTTCAATCGCCATGATCGGATTCGCCACACCGTAACAGAACATCTTCGGATCTGTAATCTGATAAAAGACTACCGTATCAATCCGCATGGTTACATTATCTTTTGTGATTACCGGCTGCGGTGCAAAATCCACTACCTGCTCTTTCAAATCCACTTTTCTCGCCACCCGGTCTACGATTGGCAATTTAAAATGAAGCCCGGTGCTCCATGTTGCCTGATAAGCTCCAAGTCTCTCGATAACGAGTGCCTGTGCCTGTCGCACAATCCTCACACAAGAGATCAATATTAATACAACAATCACCGCTAGTATTATTAGCAATATTGCAAATCCCACTCCAAACATAACTTCTAGTCCTCCTTTTCTCTCACAACCAGTTTTACACCTTGGATCTCATCGATCACCACTACGCTCCCTTTCGCAATTTTCCCATCAGTCTCATTGGTCTTTGCCGACCACTCCTGTCCATTTACAACGACCGTCCCCTGTGCCTGAAGCGTATCAATCGCTTCGGTTACCAGAGCTTCCTGCCCTGTCAGACGGTCTGCATTTGTCTTCTGTCGATCCTGATTAAAATATTTCACTGCGATCGGTCTTGTAAATACAAATAAAAGAACAGAGATGACAAGAAACAAACCAATCTGCACCGCCAAACCGCATCCCAGAAGCCCTGCTATAAATGCAGCCAATGCACCGCCTGCGAACCAGATTGTCGTCAGTCCCATCGTGGCAATTTCAATGATCAACAATAGGATAAATAATGCCAGCCATACCATTTCCTGCATGTTCTCTCCTCCTTCTCTCTGCATAGTATTACTTATGAATTATATTACTATACTTTATTCGTAAATACAATGAATATTATCTTAATATTCAGATAACTTATTATTTTCTCTGTCTTCTCACTTCAAACATGAGCACCGATGCTGCAATCGCCGCATTCAATGACTCCACCTGTCCGCTCATCGGAATTTTCACATAAGTCTGCGCCGCCTTTGCAATCTCCTCCCGAAGACCATTTCCCTCATTTCCAATAAAAAATGCGCAGGAACCGCGATAGTCTTCCTGATCGTAATCGCGTTCTCCAAGAAGATGTGCCGCATATGTATGAATCCCCGCCTGCTTGATCTTCTCTATCGCTTTCGGAAGTTCTTCTGCGTAACAAAACGGCATACGGTAGACCGACCCCATCGTAGACCGAATCGTCTTGGGATTGTAAATGTCCACACAGTCTGCGCTCATAATAACTCCATTTACCCCGGCGCCTTCCGCAGTCCTTACAATTGTTCCGAGATTTCCCGGGTCCTGAAGGTTATCAAGCACCAGAAGGTGGCGCTGTTCTCCCTGAAGCATTTGCTCCAGCATATGATCCATCTGTTGTACCACGCACAGAATCCCCTGCGGCGTCTTCGTATCCGATATATGTGAAAATACGGTATCCGACACAAGCTCCGCCCGGATATCTCCCTCTGCCAGAACTTTTTCTATCGTCTCTTTTTCTTTCTTATAAAAGGATTCCGATACATAGACTTCTCGCAATTTATCCACCGGAACTTCCCGGAACATACGGATGCCTTCTACGAGAAACACTCCTTCCTCATCTCTTGCCTTTCGTTTTTTTCTAAGATTTACAAGGCGTTTCACTCTTGCGTTTGACGTACTTGTTATCATTCTCTCACCTGCTTTTCTCCGAATTTTTCCAACGCTTCATTGGAGCCGATCATAATCAGCATCATTTCCTTTTGGAGCGGTTCCTCCGGGTCAATCGTTACCTGAATCTTTTCTCCGATTCGAACACCCACCACATTCACATCTTTTGTACGCCGCACATCGATTTCCGAAAGCGACTTCCCGATCCATTTCTCCGGAACTGCAATCTCTGTAATACTGTAATCCGGAGACAGAGAGATCCAGTCCACGAATTCACCGGATACAAGATTTCTGGCTACGCTTTGTCCGATTTCTTTCTCCGGAAAGATGATGCTGTCTGCTCCGATTTTTTTCAGCACCTTGGCATGAAGATCATTTTTTGCCTTTGCAAGTACATACGGTACGCCAATTTCCTTAGATACCAGCGTCGCCATAATACTAGCCTCCATATCATCCGCAACTGCAACTACTACTCCATCCAGATTTCTTGCGCCGAGAGATCTTATCACCTCAGGATCTTCAATATCTGCCTGCACCGCATAAGATACATAAGGGGAAATATTTTCAATCCGCTCCATATGATTATCTACAACTACCACTTCACAGCCTAACTCCTGAAGCGTGACTGCGACACTCTCACCAAAACTTCCAAGCCCAAATACTGCATACTGCTTTCTCATTTTTCCTCTTCTCCCTACATTTTCCATCTGCTTATCCAATCATTTACCGACGATTTATCCGACCATGATCCGCTCTTCCGGCAGTTTCCTGATCTTATCCCGCGGATGCATTTTCCCGGCGAATAAAAGCACAAGTGTCATCGGACCCAGACGTCCGGCATACATCATAAGCATAAGTACCACCTGACTCGCCCGCGCAAGATGCGGCGTAAGATCCGCTGTCAAGCCCACCGTTCCGATTGCGGATGCCGTCTCATAGAGAACGTTGACTAAGGGAACCGTATCCGGCTCAATGATCAAAATTGCAATCGTTCCAACCGTAAATACCGAAAATGCAGCCATCACAACGCAAAAGCCTGTACGGAAATTTTCTACCGATATCTTTTTGCCCATGCACTCGGTATCATTTCCACCTCTAACGAATGTCAGACAGGCAAGAAACAGCATGGCGATTGTTGTTGTCTTCACACCTCCCGCTGTCCCGCCGGGAGAGCCTCCGATAAACATCAAAATACAATGAAACAGCTTGGACTCTGTATGAAGCGCATTTTGTGAAATTGTTGCAAATCCGGCGGTTCTGTTTGTCACCGACTGAAAGAACGAAGCCATCACTTTATTTCCGAGAGACAAATTGCCAAGTGTCTCCGGATTGTCATATTCTGCCAGAAAAACGAATACTGCCCCGCTTATAATAAGCAGAATCGTCATAATAATCGCAAGCTTAGATTGAAGCTTTAACCTCGTAAACCACCATCTTCTGGGCATTTCACGGCGAATCAGCTTCTTTCCATTGGCAATGATATCAAACCATACGGTAAATCCCAGTCCGCTTAAGATAATTAAAATCATCGTCGTAAGATTGACGATCGGATTGGTCACATATGCTGTCAGGCTTGAATCTCCGAGAATATCTATTCCTGCATTGCAAAAAGCGGATACCGCATGGAAGATGGAATACCAGATTCCTTTTACCACTCCGTATTCCGGTATAAACTGGATGGCATAGAGCGCCGCACCTACTCCCTCCACCGCAAATGTGCCGAAGAGGACGCCCCGTACAAGGAGTACCATTCCGCTTAATTTATCCATATTATATGTTTCTTGGATCACAATCCGTTCCTTCAGCGTGATTTTTCTTCTCAAAAGTAAGAAAAATGCTGTCACACAGGCAATAACTCCCAGACCGCCGATCTGGATCAGCACAAGTAAAATCATCTGCCCCGCCAGTGTAAACTGAAATGCCGGGGTGATCGTCACAAGCCCGGTCACGCACACTGCCGACACAGAGGTAAACAATGCATCCATAAATTCTATTGGCTGCCGGTTAGAAAAAGGCATCCACAGAAGCACCCCTCCAAGAAGGATCACACCCAGGAAACCACCCGCAAGAATACCCATCGTATTCCATCTGATATTTTTCTTTTTTTGTCCTACCATCTCAATCAAGACCTTATATTTTCACTCTTATTATAACCACATCAACTGTTGTTCTTACATCATACTCGCAGTAAATAAGTACGTCAACAAGAAAAAACGCGGAGCACTTTCATGCATCCGCGTTTTTTCTCGAGTTTATATTGGAAGTTCGAGATAAATGTCTTTTCCTTCTTTAATTGAAATTACTACTTTCCCGTGTGAGATTGTTGTGACAGCCCCTTCTACTGCAACCTGAGGAGCCGCCTCTTCTGCTTCTTCCTGCGGCGCTTCCTCTGCAACCTCTTTGATACCATCTACATTATCCGCTGTCAACGGACAAAGAGAATCACTTGTCTTACTTAATTTTGCCCCCAATACCTGCTCAATCGTCAGACAGCCATCCAGATTCAATAATCCAGAATCAACCAACTCATCAAAAATTGCCGGATCCTCGAGATTTGCCGGTTCAATTGTAATTCCCGCTTCTGCTCTGCAGCATAATACTGCCGGGTCCTTTGCATGTGCTTTCGCTGTTTCTGCTGTAATAGACATACTTCATACCTCCTAATTTATACATACCTTAAGTATAGTCTCTCTAAAATCGAAATTCCAATTGATTTTTGTCATATCCCGACACCATTTATTATATTTTTCTATATACAGTGCCCGGTTCAAACCATTCGCTTCGGATTCTTCTGTTATAGAAACAGCATTTTATACATTATAAAAAACACAACCCTACAATAGAGTTGTGTTCTTCAAGAGGCGCCAACCAGATTTGAACTGGTGATGAAGGTGTTGCAGACCTCTGCCTTACCACTTGGCTATGGCGCCTGATACTATATGTTACCTTGCGGATACTTGTTAAGTATAACAAATACCCGCAAGTTCGTCAACCTAAAATCCTAATTCATCATTAACAAGAATCACTTTTATCCGTTTTGGAAGCTTAGAGAATCTTGTAATCAAGATCTGACAGCAGATTGTGTCCGGGTTCTTGCAGTCAAAACAACTTCCCGCCTTAGAGCATGGAGTATCCAACGAAAATCTCTGTGCATTGATCGGTGCAGCTTCATTTCTTGCTCTTGACATAGCATCATCTACATCTTTTACAACTTTATTCATGCCCACGATCATAATTACGTTTCTCGGCCCCGCCGCAATCGCAGATACCCGGTTTGCAAATCCATCTATATTGACCATTACACCGTCTTCTGTAATCGCATTTGCACTGGTAAGGAAAAAATCGCAGTCATACGACGCAAGCTCTATTTTACGCTTCTCTTCGCGATCTTTTGCATCATCTCGATTATATTCTCTGTAGTTTCCCTCGCAAATTGCTTTCTTAAGCCCAATCTCTGCGATTGACATAGAACCGCCCCACGCCACGGTACTCTCTTCCGGAATGAGATCCAGCGCAAGCTTCAAAGCTTCTTCTTTGGACTCGGCATAGAACCCTTCCATATTACGGGATTCCAGTCCCCGAATGACTCTCTCGCCAAGCAATTTGTTTCTTTTTACACGATTTTCATTCATTGATGATTCCTCCTTACTACTATATTGATGTCCAGCTAATTATAGCACATTTTTATCAAAAAAATCGTTTCTTTTTATGTATAATACTCTCTATCCAGACGCAAAATTCGCAAACTTATCATGATCTTCATCCGGTTCTCATTAAGCAGTATATCATACCCCAGTACTTCCCTTATTTTTCCGATTTTATAAGACAACGTATTTTTATGACAATAGAGCGCCTTGGACGTACAAATAATGCTGCATTCGTTTTCAAAATAAGTCTCTAATATATGCATATAATCCGTCTGATTCTTTTTATCGTAATCAATAAGCTTTCCCAGTGTTTCCTCCACAAAATTCGGATAAATTGTTTTTTCACTATAATCTGTTAAAAGCTGATAGATTCCAAGTTCTTCATATGTTAAAAAATTGCGCGGAATCGTAGTCTTCGTCAGTTGATATGCTGTCTTTGCCGACTTATATGATTTATGGATCTCTTCAATTGAAGTCACCGTCACGCCGGCTCCTACGTAAACATTGTCATCCCTCTTACACCGAGCACGAATTCCTTTATTTAGCAACGAAATCTGATCTCCTACCGCCAGAACAATCAAAATATCATTTTCTTCATATAGCACAGTCTTTTTAAGGAAATACCGAAGATCTTCCTTCATCTCCGCCAACGCTTTATTGCCGCCTTCTGTATGATACGTGTGACAGCTCATTACAAAAGTGCAAAAAGACATCCCCTGAAAGAATCCATTACTCTCAAAATCCTTTACATATAACTCTAAATTATTGGGATAATAGATTGCATTTTTTAATGCCGAGACAAGATTCGTCTCTTTCTTCTCATTTTGAAGCAAGATCTCCGAAAACCGCCTCATCACATCAATATACGGGGTATCCCAGGATGCCGAAAAAAGCGGAAATTGAAGTTTATTGCAATACTCAATGATTTCTTTTGAAAAGTTTCGCCCCTCAGGAAGTCCTAAGATCAGACCGCCCGCATGTTTATCATAGATCATATCTACGAATTCTTTCAGCCATTCTTCTGTCGTGTACTGAACACCACTTGTAAATATAAGTTCATTTCCATGTAAAAACTGTGCAAACAATTCACTTTCTACAATATGCACCCAACCAATCTTCTTACCAAAGCAACTGCTTGTGTGAAGCTTCACACTGTATCTTGTCCGAATGTCCGAATATAAATCAATCAATTCAACTGCCACAAAATCACCTCTCCCTGATTCTATCACAATTGTGTCTCAATCACAATTATTTGTTAAATTTATGTATTCAGAAACTATTTTCATTTGCATTTTTAGATGGTATATTGTCCTTGGAACACAAAATAACACAACCCCGAAATTTTGTGATTTGCATTGAACTTCAGATCAATCAAAAAAAGAAACCAGTCCCTCTGGTTTCTTTTTTCGTTCTTTTCCTCTCTTTATAATTCAAATTTCCCAGCAAATTTCTCCAATACCGGATAGGTTTCAAAATATTGATCAAAGCATTTCCCATACCAGCCGATCAACAGACCATTGCAGCAGGCAAGCACGACCGTTCCCGGTCCAATTCCTTCAATTCTATGAAGAAGTAAAAAAGATACTGCCACAGCAACTATGAAACAGCACATGTCAAAGCCTATTTTGAACTTTGACAGTTCCACGTGGAAATGCTTACTCACACCTTTTACAAAAAATTCATATACCTGTGGATAAATGTACGACTTAAAATAAAGCATCACGCCAAGGGAATTGAGCAAAAATCCTATGGTAAAATAGAGAATTCTGACCGGCATCGAAAAAGAGCCCGGTTCATACATCTCCGGGTTAAAGTGCGGAATAATCATTCGCCAGAAATCCAAGATCAGCCCATAGATAAATCCCGACAAAAAAGCACAGAAATATGTGAGCTTTACTTTACGCACTACTGCACAGAACGCTACAAACAGGATTCCCTGTACGATATACTCCGCCTGCCCAAATGTAAGGAAGTCAAATTTCAAGCTGACAATGTAAGCAGGCGCGATCACCATAGACAGCCCCAAATCAGACGCCGTCAAAAGTGCCGTTGCAAACGCCAAAATCACTGCTCCGGATAAATAGACAAGTTCACTGCTGATCCTTCTTTTTTTCATAAATATTCCCTCAATAACTATGATCGGTTTCCATATATTTATCATATCATTGCGGAATATTCTTCTGCAACAAAAAAAACACAACTTCTCTTCGAAGTTGTGTTCAAGAGGCGCCAACCAGATTTGAACTGGTGATGAAGGTGTTGCAGACCTCTGCCTTACCACTTGGCTATGGCGCCTTATTCTATAACGAACATAAAATGTTCGAGTGACTCCAACGGGAATCGAACCCGTGTTACCGCCGTGAAAGGGCGATGTCTTAACCGCTTGACCATGGAGCCATACGATTCACAGAACGTGACCGTGTTATATCATATCACACCGCGCCTTTCTTGGCAAGTACTTTTTTACATTTTCTTTGTTTATATTCTTTATTTAAATTTCCCCGCTTTATATTCTGTCACGATCAGATCTACCATGCGGTCATAACTCTCAACGCCCTCCTGCTGCCCATTTGCTTTTAAATAAGTATCATTGATCCTGTCAGACACTTCTGCCACCGCAGTGTCATATTTCGCCCAGAAGGCACTGTTTGCGCGCAGATCCGACAACACGCCGTCTTTCAATTCTGTCCGCAGTTCCTCCCACGCTTCATAATCCTCCTGATATAACACATTGGTACAGTAGATCCAGCCCATAAGATATCCGCTATAACGAAACACTTCTGTATCCGAGCCGATGCAGGCAAGGAATCCAATATAATTTGCTTCTTTTTCTTCCATAAATCCTCTCAAATGCGATAATTCATGGCAGGCAGTAAATGGAATGTTATAATCCACCATTCCGGCATTATAATTTGCTTCTACCGTAAATGGCGAATATACCCCCGTCAAATTCTGTACGGATAAAATCCAGTGATTCAACAACGCCTTCGGTCTCGGATAGAACCCCTGAAGCGCCTTATATTCTTCGCTCAGATCTTCCATCGCAGCAACCGCCTCCTGCTCCACATTCACAGATTCAAGTGTCATACGTTCATTCGCATCCCGATAACCCTGATCCGCAGTCTCATTCACCTTATCTGTGAGCCACCGACACACTTCCTTTAATTCTTCCACCGAATATTCCCGCGTCACAATACCTTCACTTTCTGAAAAAGTTTCTCTGTAATAATTCACTCCGCAATTGAGCGCATACAGGAAAAACAGAACGGATGCAAGCAGAAATAACGATATGAATCCCTCCTTAATCTTCCACTTCTCTTTTCTTCCCATACACCGAAGAGTAATACGCTCCCCAATCCACCACAGCACACAACCAAGAAGCACATACAGCAAAATCTCAGATACTGAAAACGGAAACTGTCCCATCAGTCTGCCGATTACATTTACAAAAACAGTATAAATATGGCTGCTGTACCAGTCTGCAAATCCTTCTGCGGTTCGCGCTGCCAGAAGCAGTGCACCTCCCACCGCCAAAAACATCACTCCCGACAGCAGTATCTTCTTTTCTTTCGTCACTTTTCTTCTCTTATCCATCTTCTAAGCCTCGGAGTATTCTCCTGCTCCGCCTTCCAACAATCAAGTATTTCCGTATTCACATAGTACCATATTTTCTTTCGCTTTGAAATCATTCGCCGCCCCCATTTTTACCCATTATTTGCAAAAATCGGTTGACAAATCAACTCTGCGAATGTACTATAATTTTAGTTTCACACTTTAAACAACTAAATTTTTACAGTGTGACTATGGAGGAAATTTTTTATGATTATTGTATTAAAGCCAAATTCAACTACTGAAGATATTGCCCACGTCGAACAGATGGTCACCGTACGTGGTCTTGACACACACGTTGTCCACGGTACCGACATGACAATCATCGGTTGTATCGGAGACACCAGTAAAATAGATTCGAAAATATTTGAGGTGGATTCTGCTGTAGAAAAAGTCATGCACGTGCAGGAGCCTTACAAGCTTGCTAACAGAGCCTTCCACCCAGAGAGCTCTATTATTGATGTTTCCGGTGTAAAAATAGGAGGAGGAAGTCTCGCTATGATCGCAGGTCCTTGCTCCGTTGAATCCTATGAGCAGGTGCTTTCCATCGCAAAGGACTGCAAGGCATCCGGCGCCAATCTCTTAAGAGGCGGTGCGTTTAAGCCAAGAACAAGCCCTTACTCTTTTCAAGGTTTAGGACTGGAAGGATTAGATATTTTATGTGCGGTAAAAGAAGAAACCGGACTGCCGATCGTAACAGAACTTATGTCTACGGATTATCTTGACATTTTCAATGAAAAGGTGGATTTAATCCAAATCGGCGCCCGCAACATGCAGAATTTCGATCTCCTCAAACAATTGGGACAGGTCGAGCGTCCAATTCTTTTGAAGCGCGGACTCAACGCCACCTACGGAGAATGGATCATGTCTGCGGAATACATTATGGCTTCAGGTAACGAAAATATCATTTTATGCGAACGCGGAATCCGTACCTTCGAGACTTATACAAGAAATACTCTGGATCTTCAGAGTATCCCGGTTCTTCGGAAACTGACGCACCTTCCGATCATTGTAGATCCCAGCCACGCCGGCGGAAAATGGTGGTTAGTAGATTCCATGGCAAAAGCGTCTATTGCCGCTGGTGCAGACGGACTGATGGTGGAAGTCCACAACAACCCGGAATGCGCTCTCTGTGACGGCGCCCAGTCCTTAAAACCGGATAAATTTAATGAACTGATCAATGATGTTACTCAAATCGCAAAGGTACTTGGAAAAACATTATGAAATTAACAGTAAATCTCGGGGAACATAGTTATCCCATTTATATTGAAAATCATATCTCCGAACACACAGCTTCTTATATAAAAGAAGTCTTTCAAGGGAAGAAAATAATGATCGTGTCGGATGACAGCGTATATCCACTCTACGGAGAGCGCATCCTGTCCTCTTTGAACAAGGATTTTGACTGCTATCACTTCATTCTTCCACATGGTGAGGAAACGAAGAACTTCAACAATCTCCCACGCATTTACAAGGCGCTTCTGGATGCTCGTTTTACCAGAAGCGATCTTCTCATTGCGCTGGGCGGCGGTGTGATCGGCGATCTTGCCGGCTTTGCGGCCGCTACATTTTTAAGGGGAATCAAATATGTGCAGATTCCCACCTCTTTGCTTGCGCAGGTAGATTCTTCTGTCGGCGGCAAAGTTGCCGTTGATCTTCCTGAGGGAAAGAATCTGGCGGGAGCATTTTATCAGCCTTCTCTCGTACTGATAGACCCTCTTGTTCTGGACACCTTGCCGGAACGCTACATCCATGATGGTATGGGTGAGGTGATCAAATACGGATGTATCAAAGACGCCGCTCTTTTTGAGCAGCTGGAGAATGCCGGTTCTTTTTCGGCATTAAAACCGATATTGCCGGATATTATTTACCGGTGTGTCGATATTAAACGAATGATTGTAGAGGAAGATCAATTCGATACCGGGAACCGGATGCTTCTGAACTTTGGACACACACTGGCGCACGCCATCGAACAGCACTACAATTACAAAAGAGAAAGTCACGGCGAGGCTGTTTCCATCGGTATGTATCAGCTTACACGCATCGCCGAAGAGCATGGACTCAGCGCCCCCGGCACAGCATCAAGAATTAAAAGCCTGCTTATCGCTTATGGGCTTCCGTATCAGTGCACGCTTCCTCTTTCGGAGCTCACCAAGGCAATCGTGCTGGATAAGAAAAACCTGAATGATCACTTGAATATCATCTTGCTCCACAACGTGGGAGACAGTTATATTTACCCTGCAACAACAGCATTTTTTACAGAAAACAACCGAATCATTTAGTCAGCAGTGGAGGAATCACCTATGAAATTAAAAGGAAAAATTGCAATTATAACCGGTGCCGGAAAGGGAATCGGACGAGAAGCTGCCCTTGCGATTGCTGCCGAAGGCGCTACCGTTGTAGCGGTTGCCAGAACACAGGCGGATCTCGATGAAACAGTAAAATTAATCAAAGAACAAGGCGGAACTGCCTCCTCTCTTTCCAGAGATTTGACAGATTCCGCCCAGGTACAGTCTATGGTTGACTCCGTATTGGAAACTTACGGACGCATTGACATCCTTGTAAATAATGCAGGTGGTTATCCATCTGAGATCTACGATACAGTAAAACAACAGGCAATTAAAATATGGGAGTGGAGCGAGGAACAATGGGATCAGATCATTAAGACTAATTTAAAAATCCCATTCTTATGCATCAACAAAGTAGTTCCTGTCATGATCCGTCAAGGCGGCGGCGACATCGTAAGCGTATCTTCCCGCATGGGGCGTATCGCCTCTCAGATGGGCGCTTATGCCGTTGCAAAAGGCGGTATTGTAACACTCACTAAGACTACCGCTATCCAGACACAGGAATATGGAATCAAAGTCAATGCTGTGGCGCCGGGAATCGTAGACACACCCGGACAGCGCGTATATAACCACAACGTGGGACAGGATGATGTGAAGATGGGAAGCGCAGCTGACGTTGCCAAAGGAATTGTTTATCTTTTATGCGATACACCACCGGTCATGACCGGACAGGTCATCGATATGTTCACAACTCTATAAAAGTGTTAACAATTACTTCTTATTTTCATCACACTTTCATCACATTTTCTGCATATACTATAATTGTTCGAAGAAATCGAACAACAAAATTCTTTTTCATAACTTTTTCCTCAGGACTGCACCTCGCCAATATGCAGTCCTTTTAAATTGCTGTAAAATAAGATCGGGACGAGCTTTAAACGCTGTCCCGATCTTCCTGTTATCTACATATTTTTTCTGCTTTTTTCATCGCCATGTCAATATTCTCACAGAAATTTTCTTCCCCAACTTCCTTTATGAATCCTGCTTTCTCCATCATTTTCCACGGCTGCTCCGTCACATGAGAGAACAGCAGCGTCACATGATGCTTCTCGCACATTTTATATACCTCCTGAAGCTTACGAAGCGCTGAAACATCCATTGCCGGCACAGATCGCATACGCATAACGACAACTTTCGTATCTTTGTCCATAGATACATTCAAAAATTGATCTGCCACTGCAAAGAACATGGGACCTTCTATCTCATATACCAACGTCCCTTTAGGCACTACCCGAAGTCCCTCCTGCTCTTCCTCTACATAAGTCCAGCTTCTCACTTCCGCAACATCTGCCATCCTTTTAAGAAACAAAACTGCCGCAAGCACCAGTCCGAACTCAATCGCAACCACAAGGTCAAATACAACCGTCAAGACAAATGTGATAATTAAAACTGCAATATCACTCTTCGGAGAAGTCTTTACAAGATCTACAAACTCTCTCCACCCACACATATTATATGCCACGATAAATAAAATCGCCGCAATCGTCGGCATTGGAATCAGCGCCGCATATGGCATCAGAACTACAAGGATCAGCACAAGCACAACCGCATGCACCATACCTGCAATCGGGCTTCGTCCACCATTTTTAATATTTGCCGCTGTTCTTGCGATCGCTCCTGTCGCCGGAATTCCGCCGAATATTCCGGATGCAATATTTCCGGCTCCCTGCGCTACAAGTTCCACATTCGGATTATGTTTATCCCCAATCATTCCATCTGCAACCACGCAGGACAACAACGATTCTATCGCTGCCAGAATCGCAATGGTAAATGCATCCGGCAGCACATTTTTCACAAGTCCGATATCAAATGCCGGCATATGCGGTACCGGAAGTTTATTTGATAATTGCCACGATCACTCCTGCCACCACATCCTTTGAAAACTGCTGCATCGAGTAATGCCGAAGCGTAGTCAACAGTTTTGGCATAGATTCTTCTCTCATAATTTCCTCTCTCTTCCTTTGTTTTTCCTCCATTGTACCAGTAAATTATGAATAATTGAAGAGATCTCTTATTTTTTTGCAGGCTTCCCGCCTAACCGGTTGCACCGCCTCAGCTTGAACCGGCTCCCGCCGCGCAGGCATAACAGTGCTTGTCCATACGGATGTTCCTTTTTTTATATGGCTGTCTCACATAGTCGAAGATGGTCTCTTCTGTAAATACCGGAAGTTCTGCTGCCAAATTAAAATCACAGTCATATACTTTTCCATCATAATCTACAGATATCTGATAGCGGCACATCAGGGCCTCTATAGTATCTCTATTAAATGCTTGATACAATTTTTTCATATATCTGTTCAAATTTCCGGACCGTCTTAAAAACATTCCGAATCTCCCCATCGGATTATTATATAACGTAAATAAATGATTGAAGACTATTCCGTAATCTTCCCCCAGACGTTGTTTATATTCCTTTTCCATCGCCTCTTGATTCGGCGGGAAAAATGCTCCTGCCGGGTTATAAACCATGTTCAATACCAGTTTGGAATCTTTTCCATATCCCAGATTATTCAACTGTTTTAACACTTTAATCGCCCCATCAAAGGTTCCGTCTCCACGGACACGATCCATCTCTTCTGCGCGATAATAGGGCAGCGAGCAGACAATTTCCACGCCTTCCCGCACGTAAACATCTATCAGATATTTATACTCATCTTCCAGTAAAATTGTCAGATTGGTTCGCACGATCACATGGTCGCACACCTTCTTTGCCTCTTTTATCAGCCATTCCAGATGAACGTTCATCTCCGGTGCGCCGCCTGTAATATCAATCGTGGTTACATTCTGTTTTTTCGCATAGGAAAGGCAGGCTTCCATCACTTCCCTTGACATTTCTTCTGTTCTTGCAGGTCCACAGTTCACATGGCAGTGCTTACAGGCAAGATTACATTTTCGCCCGATATTCATCTGCACTACATCTAAATGGTCTGCTGTCTGTAAATATTCCGGTTCTTCTATCATTGCCTGAAAAGCCGGAATGTCTTTCAGATCGTGAAAATCCTTGATGATCCCATCCATATATTTCTTCTCCTATTTTACTTTTCAAGTATATTCTCTACAGTGCTTTCAAAATTTCAAGACTGTCTTTAACCACTTCAGGGCAGAAGTCAAAGAGAAGCCCTTCTTCCATAATCTTCTGCATTTCCTCCGGGTTAGAGATGTCATACTTCAATAATTCCTTACATCTGCAACTTCCGTATTTCTCCTGAAACTTTCGAATAAACTCCGCGCGTTTCTCATTCATTACACCTTTTTGTTCCATATGCTCTGTATCAAAATGTCCGTATTTTAAACCAAGCACGATCATGGCCCCGACCACTGCGCCGCAAGTTTCTCCAATCCCCATTCCACCGCCAAACGCAGCTGCCATCCTGTAAGCATCTTCTTCCGCAATTCCAAGTTCCTGCGCATATGCTCCCACTACAACTTGGGAGCAGTCAATACCTTGTCCGAATAATTCCACGATTTGTGTCTTGTCCATTTTGTATCCTCCTAAAATAAATTTTAATATATAACTCTTACTCCAAATATGTCTCTATCCTATCCAAAAACGATTCTTCCAAATATTGTTCCAGCTTGTGTAAGGTAGACTCGTTAAAAATCAATTTATCCGGCGCCTGATACTGTACCCACGCCATTGCACACCACGTAATCCCCCGCAGACAGGTAATGGGAACAAATGCATACACACGCTCTTTTAATCCTTCTGTAGAAAACCGTCCGTTGACGCCTGCAATATAAGTCTCCACAAATTCATCCATTTCCTGCCGGGTCAGTATAACATCTGTCTTCCAGAACGTAGTTGTGGGCGCCAGAAAATGTCCCAGATCCTGCGCCGGATCTCCATACAATGGTTTTTCCCAGTCAATCAGATAATTCTTCTTCCCCTTGCCATTTATAAGGAAGTTCGTGGAGTTTAATTCTGTGTTAATACAACAGTAATAAGGGCAGACAAGTTTCGTTTTTTTCGCCTTTTCCCATCCTTGCTTTAGAAGATTTCGAATCTTTTTCTTCTTGTTCTCATCTCCGAATTCCGATTCTTCGTATACGCGGAACATTTCTTCACACTCTGTCAATATAGCCTCCAGAGCGCCCTCCGGCTTTATAAGGTACTGCTCCATCTCTTTTAAACGCACACTGTGGATGTCTGCAAGACATTCCGCCGCCAGCTCACTCTCTGTCCGATAGTCAAGAACATGCCCCGGCAAGTACTCCATCACCAGAATCCCATGGGCTAACCTTCGCTTACTTCCATCCACATAGAGCACCTTCGGTGTCCTCCCGGATGAAGAAAGCATTTCTAATGCGTGGGCTTCATATTCAATTTGATGTTCCAGATGCATTTGACTTCCACAGTTCACCCGCAACAGGAGCTCTTTCTCTGTAACCGGGTGGACAAAATAATAATTCCGGTTGTACTCCCCTTGTGCCAATAATTCATAACTTTCCTGCTGCTCCTTCGGAAGTCCGAGCGCCTTTCTATACTCTTTACTTTGCACATATTCCTTCAAACCTTTGATACTGTCCAAGCCCATACCTCTTTTCTACAATTCAAGTCTCTTTTTCAAACAATCTTACCGTACATCTTTATAAAGATTAGAAATTTTCCCAATCGAAATACCGTCCCGGTACATCTTTCGCAGACGGTTCATCTTCCACATCACTTTCAGTTTCGGAATTGTCTTCTTCGGGAATCGTCTGTCAGACGTGTAAATGCGATGTTTTGCAATTCCGATTTTCACACCCATTTCTTTGAGTGTCAGAGACAGCTGATAATCTTCCATAATCGGAAGCTCCGGATACATCCCCGCCTCAAAAAACAGAGCTCTGTCAATAAAAATCCCCTGATCACCGAACATAACTTTCCGGTCTTTGATGCGGTGATTGGAAATCACACGGCATGTCCACAGGAAAAAGCTCCGAGAATGAAATGCAATTCCAAAACAACCAACCCGATGTCCCGCCATAACTGCACGAATTTCTTCCAACGGTCGTTTGGGCAGTTCACTGTCACTGTGGAGGAAAAACAGGATATCTCCACTGCTTTCTCTGGCGCCTAGATTCATCTGTGCTGCTCTTCCTTTCACTCCATAAAGAACCCGGAACCGAGAATCTATCATATCCGGCGTGCCGTCCGTGCTCCCACCATCCACAAACAGGATTTCACAGCGGTCTTTCAATGGCAATAACTCCCGCTGAATCTTCTCAATCGTTGATGCCTCGTTGTAGACCGGCACAATAACGGAAATCGTCTGGTTCCGCATAAGAAATCGTCCGGTTTCGCTGCATTGCCAGCTCTTCTTCTCACGCAAGCGATTTCTAAGTTCCGCCACATCCTCTTTAGTATCCACATCACAAATCGTGCGCACATATCCTACTGAGCACGCATTTTCTCGGTTCTCCCGCACGTAAGACACCGTCTGCTCCAGCACGCTCCCATGCCCGTAAGTCTGTTGTGCAAAGACTTCTTTCACAGGTTCTTTCATACCTACGAGGTAATACCCTCCATCCTTCGTGGGACCAAACACTATATCGTGAATATCCAACAGACGGAACGCATATTGTATCTCCTTACTTGTAAGCTCCGGGATATCCGTTCCTATCAGCACACAAGAATCATATCCTTGCGCCAGTACTTCTTTCATTGCCCGGTACATCCGAAGTCCCAGATTTCCCTCACACTGCTTCCGGTACACACATTCCCTGCCAAAGATTTCCCGAAGTATGCCTTTCTTATCTTCCGGAGTATAATACACAAACACATCTGCCGAAACTTTCCCGCACTCCCCGGCAATGTCTTTCAAAAAACAGGTGTGAAGCCTTGCACACATCTGACCGGACAGATACGGCATAAGTCTTGTCTTCGTCTGCCCCGGAACGGGTACTCTGGTAAATATTATCAACGCTCTGCTCATATAGAACTCCTCACCAAATCTCTTTCTCTAAATAAACTTTGTTTTTATTCGGTTCCACATAGATTTTCTTACATCTGCTTTCTCGTGGACTCCTAAAATTTCCGATAACACATGTCGCACATCCTTACATCCGCCTCTGGTTAAGTTTCCCGAACAAGATGCACAATAAGTATACACTGAATGTTCGTTCTGCGAAAGTGCAGATGCCATCTGTCTTGCAAGCTCCGGCTCTTTCACCGACGCAACGCCTCCTAGACCACAGCACTGTGCTCCTTCTATTGGGCAAAATCCACTGTCTGCACCGGTCATCCATTCTATATAACGGTTGGCAGCCTTCAACAATTCTCGGTTCTCCCTGTCCGGGCACGGCAAAAATATTTGTTTTTTCTCCGACTTCCACACCGGATTCTTCCCGACTGCCCCCAGTTCTTGAAGCTTATCGTAAATATTAACTACTCTTACAGACAAGCGCCCCTTAAGGAAGGCATAACAGTTCGGACAAACCATAATGACTTCTTCAATACCTTTTTCTTTCAGAGTCTCATCTATCCTCTGTACGATTGCTTCTTCATCCTCTCTATACCCCAGCTCTGCAATCGGTTTCCCACAACAGTCATATACAACACCGATTCCATATTTACTCAAAAGTTCTGTGAGCATTTTTGTTGTCTGCGGATAAAAGGACGGGAAATTACATCCCGGAAACAATACGCTCTTCCCCTCCGCGTGTTTATAATTCCGGTAACGATAGTTTCTCTTCTCCCAGAGAATCAGACCGTATCCTTTCTCCTTCTTCTCTGCCTCTGGCCGTTTGCTCTCCCAGCGCAGATTCAGGATGTATGCCCGTCCGTCAATACCAACCGGACAGACCTCCGTACATTTTCCACATAAGAAGCAGTGATATGCAAGCTCCTTTAACTTGTCCGTATCACCGATATCCATTTGATACTTCTGTAAAAATGTACAGTGTTTCCTGCATTTGTGACAATGGATGCAGTTTCTTTCTACCTCTTCTGTACTCTGCTTGATAAAACAATCAGCTTGTACGCCCTCGTTCTCTGCTTCCAATCTCTCTGAATTCTCGGAGTTTCCCTTCACATAATGTTTCTTTAGATATGCTCCTGCACACATCACTATTATCGCCAGCAGAATTGCAATTCTTATATATAGGCTTCGGTTCTCCCTATCTGCAATACCGGCTGCTCCTACGGTATACATAGCGGTTCCCGGCAACATGAATAATAGTGACGCAATTGAATAAGTAGAAAACTTAATATCTGTCACTCCATAGGCAAAATTCTGCAAATTATATGGAAAAACGGGCACCAGTCTGGTAATCATTAAAATAAATAACTCATTCTGTCCAGATTCATCAAACAACCATTTCTTTAAGTATTTATTTTTCATTGCCATTGGCTTTACTGTATCCTTAAGGAAAAAACGACCGGCAACAAACGCAAGCATAGCTCCAAGAGTGGTGGCAACAGAACAAAGTATCGTTCCCAGAACAGGACCGAAAATCAATCCTGCTACTATGGCAAAGGTAATACCCGGAAGTGCAAGAACAACACAGCCAACGATGGTCAAAACTGTATAAACCACACTCGCTAAAATCAGATTATCTTCTACCATATCTTTTAAAAAATTCAGATTGTTCTTATCTGCCAGATACTCCGACCAGCCAAAAACATAATTTAATATTAAAACTGCTATAACTATCCCGATAAAGATCCATAATTTCTTATTTTTCATCTTCCTTCAGCATCCCTATTACAACGAAATTTTTTATTATCTGCATCAATGCAGCTACACTGAGTAATGGCATAATAAAATAATATGCCCTTACAGACTCTAACGATGAAAATAATGCAAAACCAAAATCAAACAATGTCACTACAGCCATAACTGTAATCGTAATTTTATCTATCATTTTAGCAGCTTTTCGCTTTTTCATAAATCTGCAAATTATAAATACTGTCAAAAGTATTATCACCGAAACCGCCACATATTTAAGCAGTTCCAGCGGCAGCATCTCCTGATATTTGTATGTGTGAAAATTAATCCAGCGCATCATCCCCAGCTTTCGCTTTGTAAAATACTGTATTATATATCCGCTTGCCAAAAGTGCAAGTGTTAAAATATCAAAGATTATCATTACTATTTTCTTCATAATTCCCCCACCAGAAAAACGCTGCCACCCTTTGAACGGTGACAGCGCAATGTTTAGATTTTTTAATATTTTGCAGCCTTTCCTGTTGGTAAATCGCCTACGGTCATATGCTGACAGTCTGCACTTGCCGGATCTCCAACCTGTACCGGATAATCCTCATGCATCAGCCATTCATACCATCCGCCATCATATACAGAAATGTTATCATATCCGTTTTCGTATAATACCAAGAAAGGAACCGTTGCTCTCCAACCTGTACCGCAATAAAATGCGAGATGATTATCGAGCGTGAAATCACAGTCTTTCCAAACTTCTTTGAAACCTTCTAAATCTTTCACTGTTCCGTCTTCATTCAAGAACATAGCTACATCAAATGCTGAATTTGCACCTTTACCCCATACAGCGCCTTCCGGTTCACCGGCTTTATCCATATAGTCGTAACCGCTTGTTTTTCCAAGCCACTCATCTTCACTTCTGATGCTTACGAGTTTAAAGTTATCATCATTTTCGAGTTTGTCCTTTGCTTCTTCAATAGAAGTCCAGTATTCCGGATGCGCAGGAACTGTTACACCAAACTCTTTAGCCGCTTCCAGTGTATTAGATTTCTTCTCCACCTCGTATCCTGCTGCCTTCCAAGCGTCAATACCACCATTCAAAATCTTAAGGTCCTCTACTCCTGCCCAAATATATGCATATGCCTGACGTCCAACACCTGACGGGTCTGCGCCGTAAAGCACAACTTTTGTATCTTTAGTTATACCATTTTCAAGCAGGAATTTTTCTACTTCTTCAGGCGCTAAAAGGTTATATGCTCCTTCTTCCGAGCCTGTGGCATCCTCCACTTCACAGTTATCTACATAAATTGCTCCCGGAACGTGTCCCTCATTATAAGAATCACAGTCCTTCTCACTTCCGTAACCTACTTCTGCTACTACAATATCCTCATAGCCTTCCTGATTACCACTAAGAGCACTCATAACCCATTCCGGAGTTACATAGACAGTTCTCTGTTCTACCGCATCTGCTTTAACATCCTGAATCGCGCTTTTTTTCTCTTCACTCTCTTTTGTGTCATTTTCTTTTGAGCCACATCCTGCTGCAAGTGCACCAACCATAGCCACACACAACAGTACTGACAATACTTTTTTCTTCATATCTAAGCCCTTCCCTTATTGTTGATCTTATTTTTCAAATGCTGCAGAAACATCTCCGTCTTTTGCACCATTCTCAATGATATAAAGATTTGAAAGATCAAATCCTGCATCTTTTAATACAGAAATTCCTGTTTTTGCACATTTATTACCACTATAGCAAAGGAAATATACCGGTTTCTCTTTGTCAAGTTTTCCTGCTAATTCAAACATTGCTGTCTGCGCATCTGCACTCTCAATCTCTTTTAAGTTTACCTGCTGTGAATCTGCAAGATGACCTGCTTTGTATGTCTCGTCATCACGCACATCCACAATCTGGGCTTCTCCGCTCTTGCCAGCCTCTACTGCATCTTTGCCGGATACATACTGCCACTCAATCGCTTCGTCTGCGCGGTTCGTTGTAAGCGCTCCGTCAACTTTAGAAAGAGCCTCTGCTCCGCCTTCAACCGTATAGATAGATGTAGGCTCAATTCCAACTTCTCTTAAAATTCCGGTTGTCTTCTCCGCACCTCTTTTACCGCTGTTACATACAATATAAATATCCTTGCCATCGTTTAAATTCGCTTTTGCGTATTCAACAGTCGCTTCTTCCAAAGATGTATCTTCTAATGGGAAAATAGGACACCACTCAGAGTTTGCAACTCGTCCTGCTACATATTTCTCCCACTCACGAACATCAAGAATGTGAACATCTTTTGCTTTTACAGTATCTTCTGCAGATACATACTGATATTCATCATCTGCCAGCTCTTTCTTTTCTGCTGTTTCCTCTGTCTTTGTTTCCTCTGTTTTCTTCTCTTCGCCAGATCCACAGCCTACAACCATAGCTGCTGTCATGGCAGAAACTAACAATAATGCCACAAGTTTCTTCTTCATATTATTTTGTCCTCCTTATAAAATATGAATTTATAAAAAGCCGAACTTTATTTAATTAAAACTCCAGCTTTTTCACAATATTTTTCATCTGCACTCCGTGTACAAGACTTGCTCCGCCACGAATTGCTGTTGCCACATGAATAGCCTCTGTCATCTGCTCCTCGTTGACTCCCTTTTCCAGGCAATCATTCGTATAAGCATCAATGCAGTATGGACACTGTACCGTATGCGCAACTGCCAGAGCAATCAGAGATTTCTCTCTTGCCGTCAACGCACCTTCTGCAAATACCGCTCCATAATAATCAAAAAACTTTTCTCCCAACGACGGTGCTTTTTCCCCCATCGTTCCGAAATTTTCCAAATCTTCCGGTTTGTAATAAGTATCCATATTCTTCTCTCCTTTTCTAACATAAGTTATGCCTTTTTCGCAGACTGTTTGTCCGTATATATTTTCTTCAGCATAAATATAAACGCTGATAAAGCAAACAAGATCATAAGTGCCGTCACAAAAGTTTTTGCACCTCCGGTCAACATCCCGCCAACATAAGAATACACGATTGTCGCCGGAAGCTGTCCCACCCCTGTCGCTACAAAAAATGACACAAAAGACATAGAAGTAAGACCCGCCGCATAACTAACAATATCAAAAGATACGAACGGGAGAAGACGGCAAATTAAAATCGTATTTTTCCCGTACTTTTCAAAAAATGTATCAATCTGCTCAAGCCCTGCTTTGCTTGTTAACTTCTCTGCCACATCTCTACCCAGAATTCTTGCAATGAAAAAACACACTGCCGCTCCTGCCATTGAACTGCTCCACGAAAGAAGCGCACCCTGCCACCAGCCGAACAGATTTGCATTTGCAAAGGTCAGAAGAAATGCCGGAAGAGGTGCAGCTACCGACTGGAAAATCATCAGCACAAAGGAAATCACCGCCGCATATGCTCCATAAGATGCCACAAATTCTTTCACAACTGTAAAGTCTCCACTGGCAAACATCTTGAATATTTTTAACACAGTGCTATGAATGCCCGGTACAAAAAAATAAGCCGCCACCATAGCAGCTGCAACTACTAACAATATAATCTTTTTTACCCACGTTTTCTTTAACTTCATTTTTTTCTCCTGTAGACCAGATTGTTATGTCACATCAACTTTATTTTTCTCATATAATTATAAATAGTGTGTAACTTCCATGTCCAATTGATAATAAACATACATAATTGCATTTATAGATATTTTCTATAATTTCCACAAAAATAACATATCTGTTCAGACTACCGGGAAAGGGATTGACAGGCTTTCAACTACTCTCTCATCTTTATTTTTGCTTTACTCCATTCTTTCTTTTTACCTTTTACACCATTTCAAATAATTACACCAACAAATACACCATTTTCACAAGAAATCTTAATATTTTATAAAAATTTATAAGACTATCCCAAGACACAAAAAAGCCTTTAAATACTGACTTCTCAGTAGATAAAGGCTTTTAAACTTATTTAATTCCTACGCTCTTAGAATTACTCCTGAACGTATGGCATAAGAGCGATATGACGTGCTCTCTTGATTGCTACTGTAAGAGCTCTCTGATGTTTTGCACAGTTTCCTGTGATTCTTCTTGGAAGAATTTTTCCTCTCTCAGAGATATATTTTCTTAACTTAGCTACATCTTTGTAGTCGATTTCGTTATTCTCTTTACCGCAGAATACACATACTTTTTTTCTTCTACGTCCGCCGCCTCTTCTCTTGAAGCCGCCTTCTGGACGATTCCCTTTATCGAAAGCCATGTTGCTTTACCTCCTTGTTTAATGCCTAGTTGAACGGTAATTCTTCATCAATTCCGTCTGGAATGTTCATGAAGCCGTCGCCTGCATCAGATACTGGTGCCGGAGCCGGTGTGGGAGCTGACGCGCGGAAGTTACCCATGTTCGCATCGCTTGTCGCTTTGCTTTCAGCAAATTCCTGATCTTCTACCACAACGTCTGTTGTGTATACCTTCTGACCGTCTTTATTTGTATAACTGCCGGTCTGGATACGTCCTGTAACAATTACTTTCAATCCCTGGCGGAAATATTTCTCAGCAAACTCTGCGCTTCTTCCAAACGCCACACAGCCGATGAAGTCTGCATTCTGTTCTCCATCTCCGTTACGTCTGAATCTGCGATCTACTGCAAGTGTATATCTTGCAATCGCTGTAGAACTTTCACCCTGTGAATATCTCACTTCAGGATCTCTTGTTAAGCGTCCCATCAAAATTACTTTATTCATATAATAACCTCTACTTCCTGCTTATGCTTCCTGTCTTACGCATAAATATCTGATGACATTGTCCATGATGCGAACTCTCTGTTCGATTTCGCCTGGAGTCTCAGCATCAGACTCGAAGTGGATGAAATAATAATATGCTTCTTTCATCTTCTGAATTTCGTAAGCTAATCTTCTCTTACCCCATTCATCAACGTCAGAGATCTGGCCACCAAAACGCTCGATTAAAGCTTTCACTTTTTCGATAACCTGTGCTCTTTCGTCGTCTTCGATTTTTGCACTGACAACAACAGCTAATTCATATTTATTCATGTCGTCTTTGCACCTCCTTCTGGTCTTTTGGCCCCCGCTCAACTTATGTGGGAGCAAGGATATCCGCACATTCTACGCGGATTATAGTGTATCACAATTTGAAATGATACCATATTTTTCTCTTTATTTCAAGTCTTTTTTCAGTTTCCTTTTTCAATTTTATATTTTATATTTTCCGAGTCATACTCCGAACCCTCTGCTGCTGCAATCTAATTTATCCACATACCATCTCACCGTTTCACGAATCCCGTCTTCAAAAGAAGTCTCCGGCGTCCATCCTGTCTCTCTGCGTATTTTATCTGCATTAATGGCATACCGTCTGTCATGCCCCTTCCGGTCTTCTACATATTCGATTAACCCATCATTTATAAAGGCTTTTCTCGGATCATTTTCCTCTAATGTCTCTTGTAGAACTCCAAGGATTGTATTTACAATTTCCAGATTCGTCTTCTCATTACAGCCACCGATATTATATGTCTCAAAGATTCGCCCCTTCTCCTGCACCAGATCAATCGCTTTCACATGATCTTCTACATAGAGCCAGTCTCTCACATTCAATCCATCTCCGTAGACCGGAAGTTTTTCTCCTTGCAGCGCATTCTTTATCATCAGAGGAATCAACTTCTCCGGAAACTGACGCGGTCCGTAATTATTACTGCAATTTGTAATATTTGCCGGGAAACCATACGTATCCATATAGGAACGAACCAGCATATCTGCAGAGGCTTTACTCGCAGAGTAAGGACTGTGCGGAGCGTATGGCGTTGTCTCATAGAAATATCCGGTTTCTCCCAACGAACCATACACTTCATCCGTAGACACATGAAGAAATTTTTTATCTCTCGGATATGTTCCATCCTCTCTTTCCCACGCCTTCCGGGCAGCATTTAGCAAAACGGCAGTTCCGAGCACATTTGTTTTGACAAATATTTCCGGCTCCTCAATGCTTCGATCCACATGACTCTCCGCCGCAAAATGCACCACACGGTCAATCTCATTTTCAGCGAAAATCCGTTCTACCGCTTCCCTGTCGCAAATATCTGCATTTACAAATGTATAATTTTCTCTGTCAGCTATCTCCGCCAGATTTTCCAATCTCCCGGCATAAGTCAATTTGTCAACATTGATAATCCGAATATCGCTTCCGTATTTATCAAACATATAATGAATATAATTGGAGCCGATAAAACCGGCTCCACCTGTTACGAAATAAGTTCTCTTCATTTTACTCTTTCTTCTTTAAATCCTTTGTATTCTTCTCTATAATTTTGCGTGCGATCATAATCTGATGCCCGCATCCCATACATTTCAACCGAAAATCCGCTCCCACCCGGAGGATCTCCCACTCCTTGCTGCCGCACGGGTGTTGCTTTTTCAAGGTTACGATATCGCCCACTTCGTAGATATAAGACATACTCTCACCTCATCTCTGTTAAATTACTGAAGCTCTACTTCCTTCTCTTTCACTCCGCGCACAACAAAACGGTGTTCATCACTGGCTGCGGTACATGTAGAAAGCGTAACAACCGTATCGTCCGTTGTCACCTTCACCCCGGTATCGTAATCTGCCTCTTTCATCGTCATATCAAGGAATGTCTGATATTCTTCGTCACTGGCAAAGGAGGTCAGATACGTATCGGACGTATCAAGCACCTGACCAACCGAGTAGATTTTATAAGTAATCTCTCTTCCGTCCGGCGTATAAATATAGAAATATGGATTTTCTTTCCAGAAATCTTCGTCTTTATATTCTTCCAGTTTGCGGAACATAGAACCGTCCTTCATACGGTGTCCGTAAATAATCGTATTCTTGTCTGTGAAATCAGAGCTTGCCGCCGCATCAACAAATATTGCTCCCAACGTATTTTCATTCGCTGAAAATGTCTTGTGGAGATACAGGTCATTGTCCGCTCCCTGTACCACCGGATAATTGATCTGCGAAGGCTCCTTGTAAAATCTGATCCACCCCACAGTATCCTTATTGATCTTCATAAGCTCATCGAAATCAACCCGGAATTTTTCCTTATCATCCGCATTCTTGATCGCCACATTTCTTACCTTCTCATATTCACTCTGTCCGTCTTTATAGCCTTTTCCTATCTGAAGTAATTTAAACGCAGACACGCAGAATACAACAATCGCAGCTACAAGGATCACGTTCAAAATCATATTTTTACGTCTCGCCTTCCTTGACTTTCTGCGCCCTCTGTGATGATTTGCTCTCTTACAATTCATTTCCTTTGATTTCCCATCTATCTTTCTCTTAGCCGACATTTTCCTCACTCCAAGTCTTCATCATTTTCCACAGCTCTATCACTGCAGCCATCATCAATCTACGCTTTATTTTAGCCGATTTTTCTTCACAGTACAAGCATCATTCCCACAAAAGCAAAAAGGCTACAGTTATTTTATATTTTTTTAATTTCTGTTTTATTGACTTTGCTTGCCATTATCGTATGATAATAATATATTTTCAGGAGGTTGATGACTTTGAAAGAAAAATTTATGCGTTTTATGTATGGGCGGTACGGAGTAGACACTTTAGGCAAATATTCCCTCGGTGCGGGGCTTGCCACAATGGTGCTGTCCATCGTCTTTGACAGCTACACACTGTCACTCTTATCGTGGTTTTTTATCATTTTGACATATTTTCGAATGTTCTCTCGAAACCTGTACAAAAGATCCAGCGAGAACCAGACATTCCTAAACAAAACCTACAAACTCAGAACATGGTTCGGCAAGCAAAAGAATATGCTCACACAAAGAAAAACACATCACATTTACCGCTGCCCGGGATGCAAGCAGAAAATCCGCGTTCCCCGCGGAAAAGGACGCATTGAAATCCGCTGTCCGAAATGCCATACCACCTTCATCAAAAACAGTTAAATCAATTTTGGACACCCCAAAATGTAATTTAGGACGTAGCATTTTGCAAAAATGCTACGTCCTAAATTATACCTTAAACCGATATCCTACGCCCCAGATTGTTTCGATATACTGTGGATTGGATGTATCCAGTTCAATCTTCTCGCGAATCTTTTTAATATGCACTGTTACTGTTGCAATATCACCCACAGACTCCATGTCCCAGATCTCCCTGAAGAGATCATCCTTCGTATACACATGGTTCGGATGCGCTGCCAGAAATGTTAATAAATCGAATTCTTTTGTCGTAAATGTTTTTTCTTCTCCATTTACCCATACGCGGCGGGCAGTTGTGTCTATCTTGAGTCCGCGAATTTCTATGATTTTGTTTTTCTCTGCCGCACTTCCGATCAAACGGTCGTATCTTGCCAGATGCGCTTTCACTCGCGCAACCAATTCGCTTGGACTGAATGGCTTCGTCATATAATCATCCGCTCCAAGTCCTAAGCCTCGTATTTTATCGATATCGTCCTTCTTTGCTGACACCATGATGATTGGCGTATTTTTTTCATTTCGGATCTTTCGGCAAATTTCAAATCCGTCTGCTCCCGGAAGCATCAGATCTAAGATAAAGAGATCGTAATCTCCGCCAAGTGCTTTTTCCAATCCAAGTGTCCCTTCATTGGCCACTTCTACTTCAAATCCAGACAGCTCCAGATAATCTTTTTCCAGATCTGCAATCGCTTCTTCATCTTCCACAATCAATATCTTACTCATTTACCGGTACCTCCTGATATTTTCTAAGCACAAAATACATGGTTGTGCCTGTATTCTCTCTGCTGGTAGCCCATATCTTGCCGCCATGTTCTTCGATAATTTTCTTTACAATCGACAAGCCGATTCCGCTTCCGCCCTTCGAAGAATTTCTGGAAGCATCTGTTCGATAAAATCTCTCGAATATATTCGGCAGATCTTTGGCTGCGATTCCTTTTCCGTTATCTTCAATCTCTACCTGCACGAAATCTCCTACATCTTTAATTCTGAGATTAATCTTCCCTTTTTCCTTGTCCATATATTTCACAGAATTGTTGACGATATTGTGGATCACACGTGTGATCTGCTCCGCGTCCGCAATAACCTGCACTTCTTCTTCCACATAATTAAAATATCCGAACTCAACATTTTTTGCCTCCAGATCAAACGAAAGATCTTCTGCACAATCCGAGAAATAATCATTCACTGACAAAATCTTGAAGTTATATGGGATACGATTCGTATCAATCTTAGAATACAATGTCAATTCATTGATCAACGTATCCATCTCATTTGCTTTATTGTAAATGGTCCGAATATATTTTTCCATTTTCTCCGGCGTATCCGCCACGCCATCCATGATTCCTTCCGCATAGCCTTTGATCGTCGTCACCGGTGTCTTCAGATCATGGGAAATGTTACTGATCAGTTCTTTATTTTCTTTATCAAAAGCAACCTTCTCTTCCGCGGTATCTTTTAGTCTCTGGCGCATATCCTCCAAGTCTCGGCTGAGCTGTCCCAACTCATCATCTGCCTCTGTCGGGATCTCAAAATCCAGATCTCCGGTCTGTATCCTTCTTGCCGCTACACGCATCTTATTAAGGGGACCCATAATTCCACGGTAGATCCAGACAATCAGAAGAAATGCTGTCAATACAAGCACAATGGCCACGCCAAACATCATATCCATCACAAACTCTTCTACTTCCGGAATCACATTGCTGATGTTGGTGACAATAAATGCACTTCCCTGTTCCCCTGCCGGATAGACGAAATCCACCTGCTTGACAAGCGCCTGTACCTCTCCGCCAAGATAAATACCATTTTTTGACGTCGTCGCAGAATCCCCGTAATCAGGAAGCTGACAGATAACCTTCTCCACCTTTCCTGCATCTGCGCCGGTATATACGATCGTCTGATCCTTCCGCACAAGAAGATAGGACTTCTTTTCTTTCAGGCGCTGATTAAAACCATCTAAATATGTTGCGTCTTCCATTTCTCCGGAATGTAGATCTGCCATCTCTTCCAGTTCGCGATATGGCTTTTCCGTTAGATTCGACAGCACCTGCGTAGAATTCGACAAAGATTCCACCGTTGCACCGGAAATGCCATACGTTTCTTCAATTGCTCCCGCCTGGATTCTCCACATGATCAGCACCATCGCAATGGAGAGTATGACCGGTATTAATGTAATTGTTAAAAAGGCAATAGACAACCTTGTTCTCAACTTCATATGCTCTGTCCTCCGCCTTCAGTATAGCATGAAAAAGGACGCCTCTCACCAAAGCGCCCATAAACTTTTATTAAAATTTTATAAATAGGATTTGAGAATTTCTGCCTTGTCTGTTTTCTCCCATGACAGGTCAAGATCCGTTCTTCCAAAATGTCCGTATGCTGCTGTCTGCTTGTAGATTGGTCTTCTAAGGTCAAGCATTTCGATGATTCCTGCCGGGCGAAGATCAAAGTTTTCACGAATGATCTCTACCAGCTTCTCCTCAGAGAGTTTTCCTGTTCCGAATGTGTCTACCATGATAGATGTCGGGTGTGCCACACCGATCGCATAAGAAAGCTGAATCTCACACTTCTTAGCAAGTCCTGCTGCCACAATGTTTTTCGCAACGTAACGCGCTGCATATGCTGCTGAACGGTCTACTTTTGTACAATCTTTACCGGAAAATGCACCGCCGCCGTGACGTGCCATTCCACCGTACGTATCTACGATGATCTTACGTCCTGTAAGTCCGCTATCTCCGTGCGGGCCACCGATTACGAAACGTCCTGTCGGGTTAATGTAGAATTTTGTATCTGCATCTACCATTCCCTCAGGGATAATCGCATCGAACACATGCTTCTTAATATCTTCATGGATCTGCTCCTGTGTAACATCCGGATCGTGTTGTGTAGACAATACTACTGCATCTAATCTCTTCGGAACTCCATTTTCATCATACTCTACTGTCACCTGTGTTTTTCCGTCCGGTCTTAAATACGGAAGTGTTCCGTTCTTTCTTACTTCTGTCAGTCTTCTTGAAAGCTTGTGTGCCAGTGAAATCGGATATGGCATAAGCTCCGGTGTCTCATCAGAAGCATATCCGAACATCATTCCCTGGTCTCCTGCTCCGATTGCTGCGATCTCTTCTTCTGTCATTTGATTTTCTTTTGCTTCCAGCGCTTTATCTACTCCCATGGCAATGTCGCTGGACTGTTCATCAATGGCTGTGATTACGCCACAAGTATCTGCATCAAAGCCGAATTTTCCTCTTGTATAACCAATCTCTCTAACGGTATCTCTCACGATTTTCTGAATATCTACATATGCGTTCGTTGTAATTTCACCCATCACAAGAACCATTCCTGTTGTCGTTGCTGTCTCACAGGCTACACGGCTCATCGGGTCCTGCTCCATCAGAGCGTCCAGAATTGCATCTGAAATCTGGTCGCACATTTTGTCCGGATGTCCTTCAGTTACTGATTCTGAGGTAAATAAAAATTTCTCCATGTTCTTCTTCCTTTCTTTCGTACTTTCTCTGTCGGGGCTATCTTTCATTCTATGAAATACGCAGAGCCGCCTCGCGCCATAGGCGCTCAGTCGCGGTCACTCGCAAAAAAAACAGCCCACAACAAGTGGACTGTTTATATCTTCATAAATCAATCCTCTTATTGTTCGATTGCTCGCTCAGGTTGGCACCTTCCCATGACGGGGGTTGCCGCAGCTTCATAGATCCTTTGTATCTCCACTGCTCTGAATAAGAGAAAGTTTGCATTATTTATTTTCGGTACTTATAAACCTTACATCCTTTTATAGTAATTGTCAAGGATGAATTCCAGCTAATTTTTTTTAGCCGACTTTTAATTTAAATTTCTGGATTTCTCTCTCAGTCTCCACTTTTTCGATCAAGCCACCGATACTGCGGAGTTTTTCTTCGAAGCGCTCATATCCACGCTGAATGTAAACAATATCATCCACAATCGTAATTCCGTCTGTCGCAAGACCCGCAATACAAAGCGCAGCTCCCGCACGAAGATCCGGCGCACTGACTCTCGCTCCAGAGAATTTTTCTACTCCCTCGATGGTTGCAGAGTTTCCTTCTACTTTTATATTGGCTCCCATTCTCGCCAACTCATCCAGATATTTAAAACGATTTTCGAAAATACTCTCTGTGATCGTACTTGTCCCTTTGCAAAGAGCTAAGGTCACACCGATCTGTGGCTGCATATCTGTCGGGAATCCCGGATATGGCAGCGTCTTTACATGTGTGCTTGTAAGGCTGCCCTTTGACACAACGCGCACTGCATCATCAAATTCTTCCACTTCACATCCGATTTCTACTAATTTAGCAATTGTTGCCTCCAGATGCTTCGGAATTACGTTCAGCACAGTCACATCTCCTTTGGTAGCTGCCGCTGCGAACATAAATGTTCCTGCTTCAATCTGATCCGGAATCACGGAATACTCTGTCCCATGAAGCTGTCTCACACCACGGATCTTAATAACATCTGTTCCTGCACCACGGATATTTGCACCCATACTGTTCAGGAAGTTTGCCACATCTACAACGTGTGGTTCCTTGGCAACGTTCTCCATAATGGTCTGTCCCTCTGCCATTGCCGCAGCCATCATCACATTGATCGTTGCTCCGACGCTCACCACGTCAAAATAAATATGCTTCCCTACCAGACGCTCTGCCTCTGCAATAATCTTACCATGCTCAATTTCAACTTCTGCACCAAGCGCACGGAATCCTTTCAAATGCTGATCGATCGGTCTGCTGCCGATATTACATCCTCCTGGAAGTGCAACTTCTGCATGCTTATATTTTCCAAGCAATGCTCCCAACAAATAGTAGGAAGCTCTGATCTTCTTGATATAATCATATTCAATACTGAAATCTCTGACCCCTCTGCCATTGATTCGAACCGTATGACGGTCCACACGCTGAACATCTGCTCCAATTCCTGTAATTGCATCTAACAGGACATTGATATCATTTACGTCCGGCAGATTGTCAATTTTCACAGTTTCATCTGCCATAATAGCTGCAGCGAGAATTGCAAGTGCCGCATTTTTTGCGCCACCAATTTCAACCTCTCCCACTAATGGATGGCCACCCTTAATAATATATTGCTCCATATATTACACCTCTGATTTTTCTTCTATTCTCTATCTAGCAAATTCTAATCTATGTCCATACCCTTTGACATTATAACACATTTTCCCTGTTTGTAAAATATTTTTTACACTTGTGTAACTATTTCGTAATATTTACAGTGCCTCAAGCGCCTCCAAAACACGAGAAACTGTTTCCTTGAAATCAATGCCGTCTTCGCAAATGGTAATGTCGGCATATTTCTCAAAAAGCGGTACTCTCTCATCATACAAATCTCTCAGTGTCTGTCCGTCTTTCAGCACAACACCTCGATTTTTTGCATTGAGCAATCTGCTGTTTATTGTTTCAAAAGAAGCTTGCAAATATACTATTTTTCCGATCTCTTTGTAGTGCTTCATAGCATTTTCGCAATAAACCACACTGCCACCCGGGGAAATCACTGCATTATGTGCCTCCACGCCGGCATTTACCCGGTCTTCAACTTTCAGGAATCCATCGTTCCCCTGTTCTTCAATGATTTCTTTTAACAGCTTTCCTTCCTGTTCCTGAATCAGAAGATCTGTATCAATAAACTGATATCCTAAACGTTTTGCCGTCACAACTCCGACTGTACTTTTTCCGACTGCCGGCATACCAATAAAAATAATATTATCCATCGCTTGGCTTCCTTTATCTGCTGAATCTTTTCAAGGTTACGTGGAGGTATTCTAACACATCTTCTCGCATTCGTCTACTTTTTATAGCGAGAATCAATAAAACTTTCTTTTTTCTCTGCGTTCACGCCTTCTCAAAAGCAGTTCCTGACATAACATCACCTGAATAAGATCCAGAAGCCATACTCCCGGATTTTCTTCTTCCTCCTGCGCTCTTTCATAGATTCTCTTCGTCATGAAACGAAGCTGCAAACGGTCCGGATATTCGTCGTAGATCATACTGGAACTATATTCCAGACGGTCACACTCTTCTTCTACAAGCGGAAGCACACGCTTTGCTGTGTCCGGATAAGTACTCTTCATATAATCATAATCCATCCGGTCCGTCCGCTCTGTTCCATACATGAAGAACTCCGGATAAGCCATATAATAAGGGATTTTGTTATGCATATCTATACGCTCCTGTAAATAAGTATCTACCTTAGTATATGTGGGATGCCATCCCGTGGTGATTGTGATTGCTATTTCTTATCCTTGTTCCATTCCGGACAAATTCCGGACAAACCTTGATTTTTGTACTTCTCCATGCTATACTAACCCACGTTACAAAACCTAAAAACCAAGGTCTTACAAGGGTTTCGCCGATTTCCGGCGTAAGCCAAATGCCTGCGGTATTTGGCTCTCGCGACATTCGCCAGATGGATGTGCAAGCACATCCGCATGGCTCATTGTTTCGCGTAAAATGATCGTGTGTTCGTGACCTTCCACACGTAAAACAAAACTAAAGGAGAACTGAATATGAAAAATCAAAAGGTAACTTTCATGACACAGGCAGCTATGATCGCTGCTATCTATGTGGTGCTTACTTATGTCTTCGCACCATTTTCTTTCGGAGAAGTACAGGTTCGTATTGCAGAGGCACTGACCATTCTTCCGTTATTTACTCCCGCCGCAATTCCGGGGCTGTTTGTCGGCTGTCTGATTGGAAATATTCTCGGCGGAGCAGTTTTACCGGATATCCTATGCGGAAGTCTGGCAACCTTGATCGGCGCTTTTTTCACGTATCAGCTTCGTAATAAAAGCCCTTATCTTGCGCCACTTCCTCCGATTGCCGCCAACACTCTGATTGTACCATTTGTACTTCGGTACGCATACGGAGTTGCACTTCCAATTCCATTTATGATGCTGACTGTGGGAATCGGAGAAGTTGTTTCCTGTGGTATACTGGGAATGATTGTTTACTTTGCTTTAAAAAAATATAGAAATGTCGTATTTCAGCCGATAAAACGAAATCGTTAACAAAGCAGGGACGGGTTAAAACCCGTCCCTGATTTTACTTCTCTTCTTGAAATTTTTTTAATTCTTCATGCGTCGGAAGTCCTTCGTTATCACTAATATTCATTACTTGAATTGCTCCAATTGCATTTCCGCGAAGGACACTTTCTTTCATTTCCAGACCTTCTAAGATTCCGCTTAATACACCTACTGCAAATCCGTCTCCGGCTCCGACTGTATCAACTACATTTGTCACTTTGTAGCCCGGCACGCGATAAGATGCTTTTCCATCTCTTACATATGCACCGTTAGATCCATCTTTGATAACGACTGTCTTCGCACCCAAATTCTGATAAAAATCTGCTGCCGCTTCCACATCTTCTGTTCCGGCAAGAATCGCACACTCCCCGATCCCCGGAAGGACTACGTCTGTATTCTGTGCAAGCTCATTGATCACACGAATCATCGTCTCCTCATTTTCCCAGAGCGCCGGACGAAGATTCGGATCAAATGTCAAGAAAATTCCTTCTTCTTTTGCGCGTTCCATTAAACGAAAGGTTGCTTCTCTTGCACTTTCAGAAAGTGCAGGCGGAATTCCCGTAACATGTACAAGTTCCACATCTGTCAAATCCAAAGCATCAATTTCCTTTACGGAAATATGAGATGCCGCAGAAGCTTTTCTATAATATGGAGCATATGGATCACTTCCATCTGTCACACGATTTTTCAACTGAATACCCGTACGATATACAGAATCATAAGTTACCATACTTGTTCCAATATTGTTTTTCTTCAACTGATTTTCTATATAATGTCCAAATGGATCATCTCCCAGTCGTGTCAAGTATTCCACTTGATGATTCAGTCTTGATAAACCGATCGATACATTAACCTCTGCTCCGGAAAGAGCTCTGGTAAAATGCTCTACCTCTTCCAACGGACCAGTTGTATCTGCAATCAGAAGTGCCATCGGCTCTCCAAATAAAATTGTTTTTGCCATAACTGCCTCCCCCTATTTTACTCTCCTTACCAAGTGGATTGCGAATCCACCAATTTCTTCTTCCATATAAACTGCCTGAATCTTCCCATCTGGTCGAAGTACGGTACTTTCTTCTAAAAATACAACTCCCATACGCTCCAGATAATCTTTCGCACGTTCTACAGAGTTTACTGCAATTGCGATATGACCTTTCGCTCCCAGATATGGTTTTTTAATTGTTTCTACATAAGATGCAGAAAAGATGGAAGATGGGTTTTCATTTGCTGTAAATCCAAATAACCTTTCAAATGCCGCTGCTGTCTTCTTGGCTTCTTCCTCATTCTCACTGTTGATTCCCACATGAGCCAATGCAAATCCATGTACCGCCATAACTGCATCATGAGTTAACTTTTTAATTTCATCAAATCTTCCTTCTCGAATCAAGTCGCCCGGTACCATCCAAGAACCGCCGCATGCAACGACACGGTCAAAGGAAAGATATTCATGCATATTAGAAAGATTCACTCCTCCTGTAGGCATAAATTTAAGCTGTCCGTATGGTGCAGCCATTGCTTTGATAGCTTTTACGCCGCCGCTTGCTTCCGCCGGAAAAAATTTCACGACAGAGAGTCCTGCTTCAATTGCTCTTTCCATATCACTTGGGCTGGAACATCCCGGAAGGATTAAAACCCCTTTGTCAACACAATAGTTTACAATCTTAGGATTTAATCCTGGGCTCACAACCGCCTCTGCGCCTGCTTCCACCGCTTTATCTACCTGTTCTGTTGTAAGAACGGTTCCTGCGATCAAAAGCATTTCCGGATATGCTTCCTTCATTGCCCGAATCGACTCTTCTGCCGCCTCTGTGCGGAAGGTCACCTCCGCACATGGAAGACCACCTTCGCACAAAGCTTTTGCAAGGGGAACTGCATCTTTTACATTTTCAATCTTTACAACCGGAATAACTCCAAACTTTTCTACTCTATCTAATACTGCGTGCATCTTTTTTCCCTCCTAAGCCAGCTTGTTGATTGGATAATGAATCGCTTCTCCTTTTGCAAAACGTACTGCCTCTTCTGCCACTTTACATTTCAGTTCCTGCGCTGCTTCTTCAGAATACCATGCCATGTGAGGAGTAACTAACAGATTTTCGTGTTTAAACAATGGAGAATCTTTAGATACCGGCTCTCCCATCATACAGTCAAGCGCTGCGCCGCCAATTTCTCCTTCTGTTAACGCCCACTCAAGATTACTCTCATTAATAATTCCACCTCTTGCTACATTTATGAGGATTGCATTATTTTTCATTCTCTTAAAAGTATCTTTGCAGAACAGATCTTTGTTTCCATCTGCCGGACAATGCAGGGAAATAATATCGGATGTCTCAATTACTTCATCCATAGAAACTGCTTTTACATATGCATCTGTCTCTTCTGTCGGCTTAAAATATGGATCCGTTCCGATTACTTTAAATCCAAGTGCATGCATTTTCTGTGCAAAATTGCGACCGATTCTACCCAGTCCAATTACTCCAACTGTCATGTTACAGAAACGATGTACTGGGATTGCTTTTGTGTAGTCCCATTTTTCATTCTTTGTAAACTGATTCATTTCAACCACTTTTCTTGTCATTGAAAGAGCCAACGCGATTGCATGATCTGCAACTTCATTCATTCCGTAATCCGGCACGTTTCCAACCTGAATTCCAAGTTCTGTTGCAGCCGCTACATCAACGGTATCTACACCTACACCGTAACGTACAACATATTTCAACTTCGGACAGTTTTCCATTACTTTTCTTGAAATCTTCGCATACTGTACAACAAAGATTTCTGCATCTTGACACTGCTCAATCACTTCATCTTCTGTAATAGCATGAAGCAGTTCCATTTCAATTCCGGCTTCTTCAAAAATATTTTTCTCTATATCAATATGATCATGATCACAATCTGTAATAATTACTTTCATTTTTAATTCCTCCAACTTGTCAATTACTTCTATTTCAATTTTTATCGCACCAAATATCCGCCGTCTACTGGTATTACTGCACCGCTTAAATAATCAGATGCATCGGACGCAAGAAAAATACATGGACCTTTCATATCTTCTGCGGTTCCCCAACGCTTTGCCGGAATACGATTTGTAATCGCTTCCTTTCTCGGATTGTTCGGGTCCAAAAGCGCTATATTCATCTCAGTTGCCATATATCCCGGTGCAAGAGAATTTACACAAATGCCCTTCCCTGCCCATTCATTTCCCAGTGCCTTCGTAAGCTGTGCAACACCGCCCTTTGACGCTGCATAAGCCGGCACTGTATATCCTCCAAAGAACGATAACATGGACGAAACGGTAATGATCTTCCCTTTGCTTTCCTGCGACATAAATTGTTTTGCCGCCAACTGGCAAAGTTCAAATACAGCAGTAAGATTCACGCCCACAACTCGTTCCCAGTCTTCCATAGGAAATTCCTCCGAAAGATGTCTGCTCTGAATTCCATGTGCTGTAACCAGAATATCCAGATGCCCTCCAAGAAGGTGTACGCACTCATGAAATGCGCGTACACGTTCCTCCTGTAAGCCTAAATCTGCTTTTACACCTTCGCAGCAATATCCTTTCTTTTGAAACTCTTCTGCCCGTGCAAATACACGATCACTTGTCCCTATAATCGCCACCTTGCAGCCGGATTCCAAAAGTCCCTCAGCCATTCCGTGTCCCAGACCTCTTGTTCCACCTGTGACAATTGCTGTTTTTCCAGTCAAATCAAATAAATTTTTCATTTTATATTTTCACCCTCCGGCTTTACATCAATAATTTCGGAAGCGTCATAGAAATTTCAGGTATAAATGTAATTAACATTAAGTCAACAAGCATAACGATAATAAATTTAATAATTCCCGAACATACCGTTTCCAGCTTACTGCTTCCTACCCTCGCCGCCACAAATAAATTGATTCCAAGCGGCGGTGTGATAAATCCAATTGCAAGGTTCACAACCATGATCAAACCAAAGTGAATCGGATCAATACCGAACTGTAATGCGATCGGTAAAAGAATCGGGGATAATACCATCATAGCAGGTGTTGTATCCATGAAGCATCCCACAACCAATAACAACAGGTTAATTAAAAGTAAGATAACGATCATATTATCACTGAAATTCAAAATTCCATTTGTGATCGCATCCGGAATTTTCTCGATCGTAAGAATTTTTGTAAATGCTGTTGCACATCCAATGATTACCATTGTTGTTCCTGTTGTATTACAAGCATTTCCAAGTGTTCCGAAAAGCTGTTTGATATCCAATTCTTTATAAATGAAGACACCGCAAATAAACGCGTATACTGCTGCAACTGCTGCCGCCTCAGTTGGTGTAAAGATACCTGCATAAATACCGCCTAAAATAATAACCGGATTGATAAGCGCCCATTTTGCATCCCAGATTGCCGCAAGTTTTTCTTTTGCAGAATACTTGTAATCGTCTCCCTTCCAGCCATGTTTTTTACAGTAAATATAGGAAACTAAGATCAAAGATCCGCCAATCATTAACCCCGGAAGGAATCCAGCCATAAACATAGAACTGATCGAAGTACTTGTTGATACTCCATACACAACCATCGGAATACTTGGCGGGATAATAACACCGATACTTCCGGCAGTCGCAATAAGCGCCAATGTAAAACTCTTACTGTAGCCTTTTTGCAGCATAGTTGGTATTACCATAGATCCAATGGCTGCAACGGTAGCCGGACCGGAACCGGATACTGCCGCAAAGAACATACAGAGTACAACTGTTACCGTAGCCAGTCCACCTGTAAAACGTCCAAGAAATACGTTACACACATTTAATAACCGTTTGGAAACTCCTCCTGCTCCCATCAGTTCTCCTGCCAGAATAAATAACGGAATCGCCATCAGCGGGAAGGAATCCGCACTTGTCACTAATTGCTGAACAATATACAACGAACTCAATCTACCATCCGCAAACACCGCGCAAAGAGAAGATAAACCAATTGCAATACCTACCGGCATATTTAAAATCAAAGCTATAATTAATGTTCCAAATAATACGATTGCTACCACTACTCTGCACCTCCTTCTTCCTCTGTTTTTCCAAGATTATTTGTAAGATACCAGATGTTCTGTATCTGACGGACGATCACCAATCCGAAACCGACAACCGGAGCCTCATTTATATATTGCAGCGGTAAGCCAAGCGCCGGTGATACTTTACCGAACACCCATTGTTTATAAGTAAGTTCAATACCTGTCACTACAATATATGCAGCAAACATTAACACTAAAAATTCTCCGAGAATCACAATATATGGTCTTACTTTTTTCGGGAACAGCTGAAGCGCCGCATCAATCTTAATATGCTTCATCAGCTTACATCCATAAGCTACCCCAATATAAATCAGCCAGATAAAACAATATCTTGCCAATTCTTCCGACCATGACAGTGAGTTATGTGCTACGTAACGCATAATTACCTGTACAAATATAATAACTGTCATCGTAGACATCAGTGCCACGCACAGGACTTCTTCCAGATAATTATTTAAAAAATGTAATACTTTTTTCATCCCCTATTTTTCTCCTTTCATCCTGTACTCTTCTAAATCTTTTAACATACCATCAAAGAACTTCGGATTTTCCATAGAATCTTTTGCAACTCCGAATACATCTGCATTTTCCATAATCTTCTGGAACTCCATTTTCTGTTCGTCTGTCAGCGTATTTACCTTACATCCATAGTCTTCCATGACTTTGATTCCTTCTTCTTCATCCTTCGCTGACTGTTCTAACTGGAACTTCGTTGCCTCTTCCATCGCGCGGTCTACAATATCCTTCTGCTCATCTGTTAACGCATTATATTTGTCTGGATTCATCACTACAACATAAGGCGTATAAACGTGCTGTGTTAAAGAAATATATTTCTGTACCTCATAGAAACGGTTACTGGAAATGATTCCGATCGGATTTTCTTCTCCGTCTACTGTTCCCTGCTGCATTGCTGTAAATAACTCAGAAAATGCCATCGGTGTCGGATTCGCTCCAATTTCTTTCCAGGCCTTCATGTGAATTGGATTTTCCATTGTACGAATTTTCTGTCCCTTACAATCTGCCGGACTTTCAATTGGATGTTCATTATTCGTATAATTTCGGAATCCGTTCTCCCACATTGCCATATGCTTCAAGCCTACCTTTTCAACACCCTCCAGCATTTTTACGGCTGTCTCGCCTTTGAATCCCACATCATATACCTCCTGTGAATTCAAAAACAAATATGGTGTGTCATACAAATAATAATCTTTATACAGTGTTGATAAGGAACTGGTTGAAGACGCTGCAATATCAATATCTCCATTCTGCACGCCCTCCGCCAACGTCTTATCATCTCCCAATTGATTGTCTTGGAATAAATCAACGGTCATTTTTCCACCGGAATACTCTTCTACAAGCTCCTTAAATTTTTCTCCTGCCTGCTTCGCCGAATTGGATGTTACATTCGCAAATATCAAATTTACTTCTTCCTGCGTCCTATACTTACTTCCAACTCGTGTGAATCCAACTCCTGCCAACAGAGTCAGACAAATTAAGATAACTACAACTGCTTTCCCTCTCTGTTTCATCTCTTAACCTCCTTTTAAACTTCTGTGCAGTCTACTACGACTTTGATTGTTCCATACTCTGGATCAGCAATCATATCAAATACCTTTTCGCTTTCTCTAAGCGGAACGATATGTGTGACTATTTTTTCCAGTTCTGGTTGTAATTTTTTTGTCAGCTCTACCGCCTGTGCAAATTCGTCTTTGGTATACACTCTTGTTCCTACAAGGGTCTGTTCTTTAAAATTCACATCCCGAAGATTCACTTCATGAGGCTGCTTATGTACGGAAACGATACATATTTTTCCTCGCCCCCTTGTGATATCTGTCATCTGCATTGCCGGAACTGCTGCCCCGCTGCATTCAAAGAATACGTCGCACCCTTCGCCTGCTGTCGCTTCTTTCACTCGCTCTTCCAGATTTTCTTTCATCGGATTAACTGGTATCATTCCAAGTTCTTCAGCAACTTTTAATCTCTTTTCAGCCACATCAGAAATAAAAATCTGTGATGCCCCTGCATGCTTTAACAAAATTCCGCATAGCATCCCAATCGGTCCTGCACCGACTACAACTGCGGTATCCAACGCTTCGAAGCCTGACATATGAAGGGAATGAACCAACACTGCCAAAGGTTCTATGACTGCTGCCGCCTTATAACTTACACCTTCCGGTACTTTGTATAACACGTCTTCATCAACATATACGCTTTCACACATACCGCCATCAATGTCAATTCCTATCAACCCAAGACTATTACATACATGTTCATTTCCATTTCGGCACGCCTTGCAATGTCCGCAAGATAAGAGTGGATAAGGAACAACTCTGTCTCCTTTTTTCACCTTCTCTCCATCTTCAGCAACAATTCCAAGAAACTCATGTCCTAATACGAGCGGCGCCTTTGCTCTGGGATGCGTTCCAAGATAGATTCCAATATCAGATCCGCATACTCCACAGTATGTGACATCGACTTTTACCTTTCCCTCCTGCGCCTTTGCATCCTCTACATCCATAAATTCTGCTTGTTTCGGTCCTGTATAAACCAACGCTTTCATCTTTCTATTCTCCTAACATGTCTGATTTATTTATCTGTTTTAATTATATATTTCGATCAATATTTTAGCAATACTGTATATTTTTTTCTCTTTTTCCCATTATTTTTTGATTGTTTTATATACATCTTGTACAAATAAACATATCAATTCATCCGACAAGTGTATTATTGTCAAAAAAAAGACAGGCATAAAAGACGTCATTTTTTCCCATTTTACGCCATTTATGCCTGTTTTTAACTTTTCAAAATTTGTCTGATGTCTATCTAGACACCTATTTCTCTCTTTTATGGATTAAATTTCTTTTTCCGTTCAATTTCTTTAATTATATAGAGTCTGTTTTCACTCATATGAGCAAGCATTGCACTTCTCGCTCCCCGTTCATCGCCACGCTCTATGGCATCGACAATCTGTTGATGGAAAATAATGGTTGTCTCTGACAGTCTTCGGTTGGTCATTTCAATGGTAAGACTGACAGAGCGGTAAATGATCGGAATAAGTTTTGCAATGATCCGATTTCCGGTAGCCCTTGCAATCAATTGGTGGAACTTCGCATCTTCTTCCGTATGATTGATCCCCTGTTCAATCATAGAAATCACTTTTCTATTCTGCTTTTTGATCGCATTTTTCTCTTCCTTCGTCGCATGTACAGCCGCCATCGCTGCGCTTTCCGGCTCTAAGATCATACGCACATCTAAAAGTTCCAGTGCGATCTCTTCGTCTTTTCCCATAAGTGCAATCCCAAGCGGATCTTCAGCCACACCTTCCCGACTTGAGATATAGGTTCCGGCTCCCCGCCTAATACTTAGGATATTTCTCGATTCCAGACGCTTAATCGCTTCTCTCACTGTACTTCTTCCGACTTCCAGACTTTTTGCCAAATCATATTCATTAGGCAGCCTGTCACCGGGCTGAAGCTTTTTTTCACGAATGATTTCTATGATTTTATCTGCCGCAATCTGCGCCAGCGGCGTTTGATCTTTACAAGCCATTTCATTTCCCTCATTTCTTTTTTCCCATCATTCATTTATCCGATATACGTATGTCCCGTTCCTGCCGTCAATGCATCCATTTCTTCAAATGTGCTGGTTTTTCGTTCGCCGCTTGCTGCGTCCACATAGATTACATTCTCATCTGTGTATCCTACAAGAATGATCGGCTTTCCGGCCTCTTTCATTCCAATCACCGGTTTCCCCTGATTGATAATGTAAGCAAGTTGTTCCGCTGTACATCCTGTAAGATTAAGACTTGCGCCGGAATTATATTCTTTCAGCGCTTCCATCGGCGAAACTCCACTGTCAAGCTTTGCTTTAATCTGCGCTGCCATATCCTCAGAATGATCAATGGTATAGTTCAAATCTCGATTTCCTCTCTCCCATATATAGGACTGGCTTTGATCCACCACGACTCCTCCATACGAATCTGCCTTTTGGATGGCATCGCCTGCAATTTCATAAGAACCCTGAAGTTTTCCATATCCATAGACGTAATATTGTTTCTCTTTCTTATCGTAATCAAAGGTAATCGTTGTCGGATTCTCAAACATTACTTGTTTTGGCTTTAATACCTTCGGTTCTTTATCTGAAATGCCATCTTCATAGGTCAGCCGCATCTGTTTTTTCTTCAATTCTGTCACATAAGAATCCAGATAAATATTGCTTTCCTTCTGTTCTTCGTTATTAGAAATATATTCTTCTGCCGTTGCAGTGTAGATGCTTCCGTCTCTTACTGCCCGCTCCAGAATCACTCTGTTTTTCTCCATTTTAGCGCCCAGTATATAGATCTCTTTTTGCTCATAAGTCTTGACTGTTTTTCCCTTGCTGTTCTGAATCTCCACTTTATACATAGGGCTTGCATCTTCACCCGCTGCCGTTTGTCCGGCATCTTCTATTCTTGAAGTTCCGTATACAAAATCATTTTTCACAAATCCAAGAGGATATATGTTCTCGCCTTCTTTGCCGGTTACTGTCCTTGTCTTGCCGGAAGACAGATTCATAATGGTAAGCTCATTAGCCCCATTTTCTCCGCTTTTTGACTGATAAGCTAGGAAACGCCCGTCGCTGGATACTACATAATGATCCTCCGTAAGTCCTGTTACTAGCTCCTTCGTCTTTTCCTTTTCCACATTTGTCTCATAAAAGGTATCACCGGCAAGTACATACAGCATCTCTCTGTCCACACTATAGTAGACTAATTTCCCCAGTTCGTGAATCGCATTTCCCCACGAGGTATCTGTAGGGATAAACACCTTTTCTTCTACAGAGCTTTGCTCTACATTATAATAGTAAACCGCAACACCAACCTGTCCTTCGTGTTCTCCACGGTTCATATATCCATATACAGCAAATGTCACATTTCCGTTTCCATCTGCCTCTAATAATTGTATTTCATGCTGATTTGTAAGATTTCTCTCATCCGTATTTTCCGAAGCTGCGAAACTGAATACCAGCGATACTTCATCCGTCTCTTTGTTATAGCTCCACAAATCATCTGCCTGCACAAAAGAGACAATGCTTCCATCCTTATCATTCAGATAAGGGACATCATATTCCGAGATTCCGAGAAGCACACCCTTTTCGCTCAACACCTTTTTGGTCGGATCAAAGATCTGCTCCATCGTACGGTCATAATCCAGCAAATATCCCCGCTTGGCATAAGAATCATAGCGCACACGGAAGAACTCTCTTACTTTGTACAGATCATCCTCATTTTCTTCCCCTTTACACCGCACAATAAATTCTGCCTGTATCGATGAGGAGGTATCATTCATCTCTTTGATTTCCCAGCGTTCACCGCCCTCTAGTTTTGGCTCCAGCTCGCCGTAAGATACCTGATCATAATTCGAGTGGATCGTTACATGTGCAAAGGTACTGTTATCGCCATCTTCATTCGGCTCAATCGCCTTTCCGACACCGACTCCTTCTTCCTTATTCAGAGCTCCGTTATGGAACGTCGTCACATAGTCCAGACACTGCTGTATATCTGCCTTCTCTGCATCGGCAATTCTCGTATAGAAATGTACTGTTTTTTCTTTATTATAATTTAAAATAATTTCCAGCACCCGCTCTTCATCTAACAAACCGGACTTGTTAAGATCCAACATTTCCGTTTTCCCCGGCTTTTTTATCTTTTTCTCCAGAAGCGCTTCTGTGCCGTCTAACGAATACACCTTGTATTCCATACTTGAAATTGCATTTTCATAAGCGTTGATCTCCACATTCAGCTTTCCGGATAAGACCGGTGTGATCGTGTCGCGAATCGTCGGAATGTCCATAGACTGCGCATATCCGGGAACAGCATTTATCCCATATCCGCCGCAATCAAAGCCTATCTTTGGAAACGTTGCAGTTCCAATGTCCGCCGTCATATTATCGTTTCCCTTATTAGTAAAATAACTGAACACCAATACCGCCACGATAAATACTCCGATCAGAATACCGGCTTCTTTTAATTTGTTCTTTATATTCATCCTGCGTCCTCTTTTATCTAATCCTTCTGCATACCAAGGAGACGTCCAAGCGTTGGTTCCACATTCAAAAATGCTTCACAATCCTTGATTCTCTTACTATTCTTTCCTTTTTTCCCGGTATCTATGGCACGGATCAAAATATTTTTCGGTGTATGCTCCATGTCAATGAATTCCAAGACCTGTACTTCATATCCTTCTCTTTCTAAATATTCTGCACGGAGTGCATCTGTCACGATTGCAGAAAAACGTTCTTTGAGAAGTCCATGTTTCAGAATCGGTTTCAAGACATCATTCTCAATCTGCCCATTGATCTCATGCTGACAGCACGGAACAGACAAGATAACTTTCGCGTGCCAGCCGACAGCTTTTGCAAGCGCATAATCTGTTGCAGTGTCGCAAGCATGCAGTGTCACTACCATATCCACCTGATCAACACCTTCGTAATCCGCAATGTCGCCTTCCAGGAAAGTCAATTTCTCGTATCCGTATTTCACACTCAGCTCATTACAGTGTCTGATAACTTCACTTTTCAGATCCAATCCGATGATACGGATATCGTATTGCTTTAACTCATGCAGATAATAATACATCGCAAATGTCAGATAAGATTTCCCACATCCAAAATCAAGGATTGTAACTTCTCTCCCCTTATCAAGCTGCGGAAGAATATCCTCAATAAATTCAAGGAAGCGGTTAATCTGTCGAAACTTGTCAAACTTCGTCCGCACAATCTTCCCTTCTTCGGTCATAACCCCAAGATCTCTCAAAAAAGGAACCATTGTTCCCTCTTCCAGAATATACTGCTTCTTGCGGTTATGGTTCATATCTGCCTGCTTATTCGGATTCTTCTGCGCTTTTCGCTTGATTGTCAGCTTCCCTTTTTTGCTCACGAGAACCGTGTAGTTCCACTGCTTTGTCTCCATCTGCATCTGTTTCATATTTTGCATATATTCAAAAATTCTATCCGCCGCCTCCCCGGCACTAAGATTCTCATGAAACGCTTGCCGATTACAAAAAGACTCCAACTGAAAAACAAGTTCTCCCCTCTTAAGAAGAGGACGAACCTTCACCTTCTCCACACCGGATTTATCCCGCGGCGCACTCAGCACCGCAGCTAAAAACTCCTGATTCAAATTTTCTTGTAATAATAATTTTAAATTCTCCATAATAGTAATATTGTAATGTGTTTTTGAAATAAGCGCAAGTAAATTTGGGACGTAGCAAAGTTTAACTTTGCTACGTCCCCCGTTAATTATTTAACCCTCGGAAATTTTATTGTCACTTTAAATAGATCTCCGTCTAAATATAATTCGAACTGTCCTTTCTGCATTTCTGTTAATGTTTTTGCTATGGATAAGCCCAGTCCGCTTCCTTCTGTACTTCTTGAAATATCACCTCTGATAAATCGTTCTGTCAATTCATCTGCGGATATGTTCAGTGGATATGCGGATACGTTTTTTAAGGTGAATATCACCTGATCTTCCGATATTTCCAGATCGGCATAGATCCTGCTGCCTTCCATCGCATATTTGGCAGCGTTATTGTATATATTCTCCAGCACTCTCCATGTTCTTCTTCCGTCTACGCAGATCATCGCCTCTTCTTCTGGAAGATTCAACACCTCTTCCAGATTACGGGCAGCGAATTTTTCCTGAAATTCTCCGCTCGTCTGCTGAATCATTTCTACCAGATTCAGGTTCATCATCTCCAGCGAAATATTTCCCGAACTCACCTTAGATGCTTCCACTACATCTTCCGTCAATGTTTTTAATCTCTGTGACTTCTGTTCCAGCACTTCAATATATCTTTGAATCTTTGGATCTTCAAAATTTTCCTGTTTCAACAGTTCTACATAATTGATGATTGATGTGAGCGGTGTTTTAATATCATGGGATACATTTGTGATCAAATCTGTCTTCAAGCGCTCATTTTTCACACTCTTTTCCACCGCTGTATTCAAGCCTTCTCCGATAATATTTACAAGCTCTGCTACTTCTTTTTGTTCCCCGTGCAGACCAACGGTATCAATTTTATAATCAATCTCTCCCTGTGCGATCTGTGAAATCCCCTGTTTGATCTTCTTTTTTCCGACTGCCTGGTAAATGAGATAAATGAATACGACAAGATCAATCGGCAGAAGTACAACAAATAATATCGAATGCCCGCTGATCTGTGCCAGACTGTGGATGATCAAAAGTCCGCCAAACCCAACGACAGCCTTCCAGACCGCATTCATGTTCACACCCACATATTGGACAAACTTAAAGACTCCTTTGAGCACACTGTTTTCCCACATCGTTCCGGCCTTCAGGCGTCTTACAAGACTCAAATATCCTCCGAGAAACATGACACTGGTATATGCCGTCAGGATACCGCCGACAACAATATACGGAATCGAATTCATCACATAATTATAATAGCCATACATTGTTGCAAGTTCATCATTGACACCGAGAAGTATATCTGTAACCGATATCGCGCTTCCCGACACAAGCATTGGGATCAGCCACAACACAATAATGACTGCCGCTGCAAGCTCTGTCTTCCATGCATCAAACCAGTTCAAATGAAGCTCCTCGTCCCGGCTGCTCCGTCCGGCAACCACCGTAAGCCACACAAGGCATATAATCAGGGTCATAAAGGAAATCATTCCCAACGCCGCAACCGCCATTCCGCTTGACGCATATTTTTCAAATAATTGGTTTTCCGCATAAAAGCTGTCCTGAATCGGATAATCCGTATCTACCGCTGCCACAAATACAAAATCCTCCGTCTGCGGACCGGAATATTTAATGTTGTCTCTCCATGTAAGCGCATCCTCATTTGACAGATTTGATTCAAATTCGGACAGCTTCGGTCTTACAACAACATATTTTCCATACTTTTTCATTTTTTTAACATTTTCTTCCAGTTCCAGCAGGTTCGAATATTCTTTTTTATTTGTATAAACCTTTTTACTCTTCAGATCAGCATAGAGATAATAATAGTTCGAATCGCCTTCTTCAATACCGGAATCTACCGTCATATAAGAAGCATAACCGCTTCCGATCGTCTCGATCACACTGGATAACATTTCATAAATATTCTGTAAATGTCCATTCCACCTCGGATCTTCATTTACAAGCTGCAGCAAATCTTCTACACCGACAGGATGATATCTCTCGACGATCTGTACATCATTATACTGCCAGAACGCAATGTACTTTACCTGACCGTCCGCATCAAGAATCTTGATTCCGGATTCATAATCGTCCAGCACATTCTCTTTAAGCATATTCAGAATCTGCTGTGCATCCGCCCCTTGAGCCGGCGTCTTTTCTCCCTCCGGCAAAAATTGGAGTTCTCCATTTTTTACCCTCGCCTGAAATTCAGCATAAGAGTAATAATAAAAACTCCCATCTGTCTTTTCACATACGATCACACATTCCTCATCACTGGCCACATCTTCGCTGCTGTAATACTCCGAAACAGAAGCTTCATCCCACGCAATCAGATCGCCGAGTTTATAGGCAAAACCACTTTTATTTTCACCACTGACCGTTCCCTTTTCATAGTATTCTCTGACATCAATGATCTTATCTGGATTATACTTTCCTTCGGTCTCGAAAATGACATTCTGGCTTAAGCCTAAAGTTACCTGATAATTGTATTCCTGCATCTTCTGGTCAAAGCTTAATGTATCTTCATACTCTTTTGCCCTTTTCCCGTCTAACAGCTCTTCTCTCAATACCGGATAGGCAACAAACCATAAGATACTTACGACAATGGTCACGGAACATAAAATGGACAACAGAACCAGAATCGCTTTGGTTAATTTGGTTTTATACCATGTATTTTTCATAAATACCTTCTTTCTATAATTTTTCGATCTTATAACCGATTCCCCACACAACCTTCAGATAGCGGGGCTCCTTCGGATTGATCTCGATTTTTTCACGGATATGTCGGATATGTACCGCAACCGTATTATCCACTCCTATGGCATCCTCGTTCCATATATTTTCATAAATCTGATCAATCGAAAATACCTTCCCCTGATTTTTCACAAGAAGGAGTAAAATGTTATATTCTATCGGTGTCATTTTCACCGGCTCTCCGTCCACACTGACTTCCTTCAGATCATCATTTACCATTAAGCCTCCGGTCGTGTAGACTGCTTCATTTTTGTTTGCAGCCGTACTTCCAAGCTGTGTATATCTTCGAAGCTGAGATTTCACCCGCGCCACCAGTTCCAGCGGGTTAAATGGCTTCGTCACATAGTCGTCTGCTCCTACGTTCAATCCCAGAATCTTATCTGCATCTTCTGATTTTGCCGATAAGATAATAATCGGAATATTATTTTCCTCCCGAATTTTAAGCGTCGCACGGATACCGTCAAGTCTTGGCATCATAACGTCAATTACCAGAAGGTCTACCTCCTGATCCTTTAAAACCTTAAGCGCTTCCTCTCCGTCATATGCCTTTAAAACTTCATGCCCCTCCTGCGTCAGATAAATATCTATCGCCTCTACAATTTCTCTGTCATCATCACATACTAATATTTTAGCCATTTTTATCACCTCTCTTCTACTATACAAGAATAGCAGGGATTTTTTAAGGACAAATGTTGAAATTTCTTAAAATATTATGAATCTATTGCCCTTTACGTCGGTTATGATTTTCTTCCTATGTTCTTAAGGTGCTCTTAAGAATTTTTCTATTTCTTTTATAGATACAACATATTTTAGACACATTTATCTTATATACTAAAGTCAGATAGTTGATAGAGCAACTATCTCCCCCTCATAAAGTAAAACATCGGGCACGCACCCGATGCACACTTTACTCTCATTCCTTTAGATAACTATAAAAACAACGAAACCCGTTAGCCGGAAGGTTAACGGGTTTTCGCTGTTTTACGTCAAAAAAAGTAAGCGTTTCTCATTTTTGACAACTATAAATATTGACTGAATTCAACTTTTTCTTTATTCGGTCCCTCAATCGTGAAGAACTTCACTCCATTTTCCCAGAACGGAAGGAAATGAATCTCATCCTGTGTGGTATTCAATCCCGCTTCTTCAATCAGTTCATACACCTTCTGAACATCTGTCACGTCAATTGCCACATGATCGATTGCTCCGGCTTCCATCTTCGCCGCTTTATTTTCATATGTCTCGATCACAAGTGTATTTAGCTTTAAAAATGCGACTTTCTCATCTGCCTCTTCATTTACGGTACGAAGGGCAACTTCAAAACCGAGTTTCTCATAAAATGATATAGTTGCTTCAATATCATTTGTCGGAATCCCGATATGCTGGATTCCATTCATCAATTTCTTTAATTCCATTTCTGACTTTCCACCTTTCTTCTACCTGCTGCAACGTCTCCGCCGCAGAACTCTCCGTCCTATGCCACAGGGTTCCTGTTTATATTTTTATACTACTCTTCCTCAAATTAGTTTTCAATAAAAATATCTTTTCAAAAGTCAGAATCCGCCTCTTATTCTCCGAGCATCTCACGCTTCACAGCAATCAATAGCATCAAAAGCGCAACCATCATTCCAATATGAGACAACCCTGCGAAGCCTGACAGCATTCCATTTGCCATTTTCCCAAGATCAATGGAAAGCACCTGCACGATCCCGCGAATCAGCATCATCACTACCATGAACGGAAGCGCAAGGTTATAGAGCACAAAGAATTTTTTAAATAAAGAATTCCTTTCCAGTTCTGTCACTTTTGCAAATAGTGCTGCCAGTAAAAATACGCCTGTTCCTAACACTAACAAATGCACATGCAGAACCCCCAAAGTTGTCGGCTCTGTATAACCATTCCATTTTGTAAATTCACGGTAAAAAACACCGCCTGCCATTGCAAGCACAAAATAAATCAGAGATGTATTCATTATTTTCTTCATAAATATCGGTTCCACCTTATCTTTTTTCCTAAGTACACTTAAATAATTCCATCCAAACAAAACACCCGCCAGACACTTCTTTCGACAATCTCTCTGTAAATATATGCGAACGTATTTTTTCATCATTTCTTATAAAACGCAGCATCTGATGCTTTATTTTTTCAAAATATTCTTCCATCGTCTTTCGCCCTTCCTGCTTCTCTCTTGCCGCAAAGCTTAACGCATGCATGGAGAAAAACTGCGGGTAACGCTCCTTACTTTTCTCTCTTTTGCGCTTTTGTAAAATAAAAGGATAACCAGAAGCCCCAACAATGCAAATGGAATATTTCTGTAAATCCCCCATGAAAGCGGTGCATCCGCATGAGTCCATTCATTTTGCGGAAACAGGCAGAGAATCACCCGGACCAGTGCAAGTACATAGACTATAACTGTCAGATTTCTTTTCCCTTCCACCTGATAGCGCAGCCGCCACACATAATAAAGTAAAATATAAAATACAGTCATTGTCACAGAGGTAATCAATTTCCCGATTCCCAACGCAACCGTATAATCCTCCAGACCGGTCGTACAAAGCGCAATGGCTCTTGGCACTAAGTGAAAAGCATCTCCCAGCCCAAGCGTTACCGCCATAATTCCGAATAATTTATATTGAAGATTTCCTTTACATTGTCTGATCATCAACGTTCCGATTGTAATGACTGTGACCAGATAAAATTTGAATCGTAACAGACTATTCTACATAATTTTTAAATCCATTTTTGGATTGTTTTTTCACTTGATATAACGCCATATCTGACTTCTTGTAAAGTTCCTTAAAAGTAGTTCCCTGTTCCGGAGCAACTGATATTCCCAAAGATGCCGATATTTTAACGGATATATCATTTTGCGTATACGTTCTGCTAAGTTTATCACACAACTGCTGAAAGAGCGGTTTCATCACCTCATAACTTGCTGCATTTACTAAAAATACTACAAACTCATCTCCACCCAAACGAGCAACAATATCATCTCTGCGAAACATATTCCGTAATATTTGAGCAACTTCTGTCAGCACTTTATCCCCATATTGGTGCCCGAAATTATCATTGATTTCTTTAAAGTTATCCAAGTCAATCAAAACAAATAAATGCGATTCCGCATTTTGATTCCTATGGTTAAGCACTTCTGACACTTTTGTGTTTAGTGCAGCTACATTATATAATCCCGTCAAGCCATCACGCTCTGCTCTTTTTTTCAGTTCAAGTTTTTCCTTATTTCCTACTTCTAAAAGTTCTTCCTGAAGTTTTATATCCGTTATATCATCAACCACTCCTACTGTATTTATAATCTTATTATTTTCATCGTATATGCTCTTTATTTTAACTTCGAACCAGTAACTATTATTTTCTTTCTGCACCTTAATCATCTTTTCTATAGACGATTCATCCTTGATTCTTGCAAACATGTCTTTAAAGTTTTCAATTGAACTATCTGCAATTATGCCGGATTCTATAATTGACTCCGGAACATTCTCAATAAATTCTTTTGAAAAAAGCGTATTTTTAACCCCTGCTTTTCTTTTTAGTATTTTCGTTCTTATATCGTATTCAAATATGTACTGATTAGATTCTTCAATAGCTATCTCAATCATTTTCACGCTACTGAGAACTTCTTTATGAGACTTTTTCAGCTTTTCATGCATAAACTTATTATTTCTATAAATGCCAAAAAACAGTACAAATGCTGCCACAGCCATTTCGAACACCATTAAAAAGATATTTTCACTAATTTCTGTTGCACGATTTTTTATATAAGCGCTGTTTGTTGTAGTGAAAATGTAATAGTTCCCAATATTCACCGGTCTATAGAAAGAAACCCGCTCTTCATTCTTATATTGAAAAGTAAAGTTTCCATTTCCTTGTTTGTCCATATTATGTTTTATAACATCTGCACTACTGTCAATGAATTTATACTTTTTAAATTCGTCCCAGATATTCTTATTTTGGGTAAGCTCTTCTTCCGCTTCACCCCTTATTATATAATTTCCCTTTGAATCCACGATTTGCGTATATATATGATTGCTGGTTTCATTTTCTAATAATATATTGATTTCCCCAACATTCAATATACCAAAAACAATACCCCTCGGTTCATTTTCTTTCATAATCGGGAATGCCAGTACTTGAATTTGATCGTCAGGTATCATGTTTGATTCTAATACATCGGAAATGACCTTCTCACCATTCATCGCTTTTTTAAAGTAATCTCTGTCTTTAATATTAATGGTCATTCCTTGAGAGTCAAGAGAATTCCCCTGCGCGTCACTAACGCCTACATAAGAAAAATGGCCTACTTGAGACAACAGCTCAAGTTCACTTCTAATAATATCTTCATCCTCTATTGTAAATTCTTTGATACCATTAGCCAGAGCCTCCAGTGACTTCCTCATAGCAACATATTTTTCTGTACCGATTCAACTTTAATCTGCGCAGTTTGCTTTAGCTCTTCTTGCTTCCTATCTAATTCTGAATTCAAATAAGATATTCGCAAAGATGCAAACGCATGCAGGATTAAAATACTAAACACTATTATACAGACAGGAAGTATTATTTTTTTATGATTATCTTTCATATTTTCATTCATATCAATTATTTTTTATTCACTCTTTACACTTTATTTTTTCATATTATACCAGATTTTTCTATAAATGTATTGATTTCATTTATAAAGTGATAAAGAATCAAAAACCGCTGTGCGGGAATTCACCCACACCGCGGCTTTCTCATCTCAACGCTCTGCCTTAAGAGCAAATTTATCTAATTACGCATAGTTTTTCTTGCTTCTTTGATAGGCAAGATATCCGTTGTAAATACTTCTGCGCTAACCGGTCTGCTATACAGATATCCCTGACCTTCATCCGCTCCTATTTGTTTCACAAACACGTCTTCCTCTTCTGTTTCAATTCCCTCGACAACTGTAGAAAGAGAAAGTCTCTTCGCCATTCGAACAACTTCTTCCATAATCACATGGGTATTGCCTTCTTCGTTCTGTCTCTTTTCTACAAGAAAACCTCTGTCTAATTTCACTTCATCAAGTTTTAATTTGCAGAATGTGTTAAGTGAAGAATATCCGGTCCCAAAATCGTCCATAGATATCTTGAAGCCGATTGCCCGAAGCCTTTCAAGCTTTTTATTCATTTCTTCTACATTTTCCACCGCAAGTCCTTCCAGTATCTCCAGCGTGATCAATGACGCCGGAACTTGATACAGTTCCAGACAATATCGCAGTCTCTCTACATAATTATTCTCGTAAAACACCAGCTTAGACTGATTAACAGAAATCGGCACCGGTTCATATCCTGCATCTATCCACGCCCGAAGCTGTTGACAGACCTTCTCAAACATATACATATCCAACATTATGCAGAACCCATTCGTTTCAAACAATGGAATAAATTCTCCCGGATTCATCATATTGCCATTCTTTTCTACCCAGCGCACCAACGCTTCCGCACCTACGAGCGAATCATCTTTCAGGCTTACTTTGGGCTGAAGATATAACTTAAATTCTCCGTCTTCCAATGCTTTTTGTGCACGATTCTCGATATAACCCTTTTTCTGTTCCTGCAAGTGTAATTCTGTATCAAAAAACCACAGATTTCTTGCTGTATCTTCCTTAGTCTTCGCCAGTGCGAAAACAGCGTGAATAAGCACGTCTTGAATATTTCTGCTGTGTTTTGTAGTAGCGACACCGCTTCTCATTACAATTCGAAAGCCCTTGTTCGCTTTTCCTGTCATTTCTTCAATCTTTCTGCTGATTCCCTCAAAACGTTCTTCCAAAACTTTATGATCTGTATCATTTAAAAACAGATAGAAATAATCCGAATTTTCTCTGCAGGCATACTCCGTCTCACCAATAGACTCTGTTAATACACGACCAATATGCTTCAGCAGATTATCTGCTTCAGCTCTGCGGAAAAATTCATTTACGAACTTAAAATGGCGCACATTCAAGACCATAATCGCATAGTCTTCTTGCTTCTCTGCTTGTTTCTCTACGATTTTAGTAAAATACTGCATATTATAAATACCGGTAAGTTCATCATAATATGCCATTTTCTGAAGCTGGCAATTCAATTTTTTCATTGTCCTATATCCATAGCACAGTGTGAAAAAGAAGATTGCTATAATAACCACAAAAAAGATTACCACTGTATCTACCAGCGCATATATATTTCGATTCACATTTTTGATAGAGTTCACGCAAAACAAATACCACCCATTAATTCCCACCGGCTCCAGTAATGTATCATACTCCTCGCCATCATAGTAGAAGTGAAAATGTACAACCTTCTCTTCCTTCATATCCTTCTTGATTTGTTCTGCTTGTTTCTCATCCATATAGGGCTGTTGTAAAATACCCGTCAGTTCTTCCTTTACTGCTGCTTCTTCACTGCGAACAATAAAATCTCCTTCGTTGTCAATAAGATGCATGTATCCGCTTCCATACAACTTTCTCTGTTCGTTAAGCATATTTCCATATACATCGATTCTGTCTCCCGCAAGAATTGCACCAATAATTTCACCCTCATGGTATACCGGAGTTCCCAATACTAAGATATTTTTCTTTGAAATTTCTCCTTCTAAAAGATCAGATACTACATTCTTTCCTTTCAAGGTTCCTTCTAAAACGTCCCAGATTTCGTCCTGTATTTCAGACTCACTTACAACCTTCAGTTCACCATTTTCCGCAGCAAGAAGCAACTTATTATTAACTGCATCCCAGTACCCCAACATTAAGAGTTTATTTTGTGAATCAGCCGTCAAAAAAGCTTTTCTAAATATCTCTTCTTGCGGCATATTGGATGTTCCGATCAATCCTGCCATAGAATTAATAATCTGAAACTTATAATCAATCTGATTCACGATCCGCTCTTTATAAATATTAACTTCTTCTTGTAAGCTCTTCTCTGTCGCATTATTCACTGTGTTCTTATACATCTGCGTCACAAAAAAGGTAATTCCCAACAAAAGAACGGTCATACAGCATGAGAAAAGCACTATTTTTTTTAATGTTTTCTGCAAATTCATATCACTCATAGTATTTTACTTGCCACCTATATTTCATTACATTACGTTAGCAATTTGTTCCATCCACCGATACAAGTCTTCATATACCTGCCGGCGGTCAGTCTCATTTAAGATCTCATGCCGGTCTCCTTCATAAAGCTTCAGTGATACATTCTTTATTCCGGACTTTTTAAATCTTTCATAAACTCTTTTTACACCTTTTCCAAATGCTCCCACCGGATCATCTGCTCCTGCCACAAAGAAAATCGGGAGATGCTTCGGAACTGCCTCTGCACCTTTTTTCCCCGCGGCAATCTTGATCCCTTCAAACATCTGATAGTATGCTCCTACAGTAAATCGAAAAGAGCAAAACGGATCTTTTACGTATTTCTCCGGAATCTTCGAATCAGAACTTAACCATTCCTTCCCGGTCTTTCCCGGTTCAAACTTCCGGTTATACCCGCCAAACGCCATATTATCGATCAGCAGGCTTCGATGTCTCCAGCCTTTGGCGCGTGCGATCACACGACACAGTTTCTGTCCGACAGACGCCAGAAGCTTCGGCTGGTCGCCGGTTCCCATGATCACTGCTCCCGTAAGCCCTTCGCCTTTGCTCATCAAATACTGTCTCAGCAAAAAAGACCCCATGCTGTGTCCAAGCATATAGTATGGAACGTTCGGATATTTCTTCTCTGTAATTTCTCTCAGGCGGTGAATATCCGACTGAATATAGCGATTGCCATGCTTCTCCGGGAAATGTCCAAGATCTTCTTTATCATGCGCGGTTTTCCCGTGACCTAAATGGTCATTTCCGGTTACATAGTATCCACGCTCGTTCAGATAAGTTGCAAATCCATCATACCGGTCAATATATTCCACCATTCCATGACAGATCTGAACAACGGCTTTGACCTCTCCTTCCGGAATCCATTCTTGTACATGTACGCGGCTGTTCCCATCTGCACTTAGAAATTCAAATTCATTTTTCATTATCTATCCTTCATCCTCACATAATCACGATATGGCGCCAGCGGCTTGTAAGCCGGACGAATAATCTTATCTGCATTCTTCAACTCTTCCAGTCGATGCGCGCTCCATCCTACAATACGCGCTGTCGCAAAGATCGGTGTGTACAATGACGGCGGAAGATCCAGCATACTGTACACAAGACCACTGTAGAAATCTACGTTTGCATTTACACCTTTGTAAATCTTACGCTTCTCGGCGATAATTTCCGGTGCCATGTGCTCTACCGTCTCATAGAGGGCATATTCCTTCTCGCATCCCTTCTCGATGGCAAGCTGTTTCACAAAGTTTTTGAAAATGTCAGCTCTTGGGTCTGATACGGAATAAATCGCATGTCCCATTCCGTAGATAAGCCCCTTCTTGTCAAATGCCTTCTTATCAAGAAGATCACACAAATACTGACGGATGGCATCTTTGTCTTCCCAGTCAGACAAATGTTCTTTCATATCCTCAAACATCTGCGTCACTTTTACATTTGCTCCGCCATGTTTTGGTCCTTTTAAAGAAGCCATCGCTGCTGCCATTGTAGAATAAGTATCCGTTCCGGAGGAAGTGACAACGTGTGTAGTAAAGGTAGAGTTGTTACCACCACCGTGATCCATATGGAGCACAAGCGCCATATCCAGAATCTTCGCCTCCAGTTCCGTGTATTTACGATCCTCACGGAGCATCATCAATATATTTTCTGCTGTTGACAGCTTCGGTGATGGAGCATAAATGAACAGATCACCGCCCATACGGTAATTGTATGCGTGATAGGCATATACCATCATCATCGGGAACTGACTGATAAGGTTCAGACACTGACGAAGCACGTTCGGGATGCTTGTATCGTCTGCTTTCATATCATATGTATATAAATTCAATATTGAACGTGACAAGCTGTTCATCATATCACGGCTTGCCGCTTTCATAATGACATCTCTTACAAATGTCGGCGGTAATGTTCTTCTATTGACAAGCGTCTGTTTGAATCTCTCTGCCTCTGCTTCATTCGGAAGCTCTCCAAAAAGAAGAAGATACGCAATCTCTTCAAATCCAAAATGTCCGTCTGCCAGAAATCCTCCGACCAGATCCTTAATGTTGTAGCCTCGATAGTAGAGATTACCTGCGCACGGAACCTCTTTTCCATCTACAACTTTGGTAGCACACACATCGGAAATGTTTGTCAAACCTGCAAGAACGCCTTTTCCGTTTAAATCACGAAGACCTCGCTTGACTTCATACTTGGCATACAGTTCTTTATCTATGGTTGTATTTTTCTCGCACAATTCAGCAAAATGTTCGATTTCCGGAGTGATCTCAAATAATACATACTTATTCTTCTTTGACATACATATCATCCTCTCTTTTTGTTGTTTTTATCTAGATTACATATCCCGCTCAAAAATATCATTGCTAAGGCTGGCAAATTCCTGAAGGCTTAACGCTTCTCCTCGCACGCTGGGACCTTTTCCCAGTTTTTCAATCGCCTCTGTAATGATTTCTTTCGAACAGGTTATTTTATCAGAATTGTTCAGACCATTCGCCAATGTTTTTCTCCTCTGGTTAAAAGATGCACGGATAATATCAAACATCAGCTTCTCGTCTTTTACCTCTACCGGTGGTTCTTTATGTCTGGTCAGTCGAATCACCGCAGATCCCACCTTCGGTCTCGGCATAAAACAATTAGGCGGTACATTTGCAACAATATATGGCTCCGCATAGTATTGAACTGCAAGAGACAGCGCCCCATAATCCTTACTTCCGGGTCCGGTCTGCATACGATCCGCCACTTCTTTTTGCACCATAACGGTAATACTTTCCACCGGCACATGATTTTCAAATAATCCCATAATGATAGGCGTCGTTATGTAATATGGAAGATTTGCAACTACTTTGATTGCCTTTCCTCTATTTTCTTCGTCCGCTAGTTTGCGAAGATCCAGCTTTAGCACATCCTCGTTGATGATCCTCACATTCTGGTATTCACTTAATGTATCTGATAGAATCGGAATCAGATTTTTGTCAATTTCAACTGCTATAACTTTTCCTGCTGCCTCTGCAAGATATTGGGTCATCGTACCGATTCCCGGTCCGATCTCAAGCACCATATCTTCTTTTGTAATATGGGCAGCGCTGATGATTTTATCCAATACATGCGTATCGATCAGAAAATTCTGACCAAATTTCTTTTGAAATGTAAAATCATATTTCTGCAGAACCTCTATGGTCTTCTGCGGATTTCCCAGTGTCGGTCCACTCATCTTCTTTGCTCCCTGCTTCATAATTGTTTCTAATTATACAACAAGATTGTCTTTAATGATATACCTTAAAAGAAAAATAAATATTAAGAATGTATGAAGTATTTTATTCTCTCCGGAAATATATTAATAAGTTTCTTAAACATGCAAAATCATTTATGAGCCAGCGAAATCTTCAGTGTGGCAGACTGGATTGCGGTAAATGCAACTCCATATACAACTAACCAGCAACCATACACCCACGCTCGGATCAACAAGACGCAAACTGGCTTTGGCACTAAGAGTAATTTTGCGAAACAAATTAGAACCCAGGAATATGAATCACCTGGGTTCTAATTCAAATTACTATATTTACTCTTCATCCTGAAGATATTTCATCGGATCCGCTGCCTTACCGTTTTCTTCAACCTGGAAATGAAGATGGTTGCCCGTGGACCTGCCTGTTGTGCCAGAAAGCCCGATCTGCTGACCTTTCTCTACATGCTGTCCCTCTTCTACATAGATCCTGGCGTGGTGCATATACTTGGTTACCAATCCGTCGCCGTGATCAATAACGATCAGATTCCCGGCATTTCCCGCCGCTCCTGCATACGTTACTGTTCCGGCTTCCGCTGCATAGGTTGGAATATTATCTGCTCCCGTGCCCATGTCAATCCCTCTATGAAATGCATTGTCAAAGGTTCTGTAGCCGAAAGTGCTGGTAATCGCAGAACCGGGACAAGGATTGGCAAATCTTCCGATCATATTGCTGAAATCCATCAATGTCATATCATCCAGGCGGTACAGATCATACCTCTCCATAACACGGATCAGACTCTGTCCGTAATGAATGCTTGTCGCCCATCTTTTCCCAATCTTCATGGCAAATGTATTAGCATCTGTGACATTCTCTGTCAGATCCGAATACACCTCCATAAGAAGCTTACTGCGGTCTTCAATGCATTCTGTATATGTATTATATGCCCGGAAGCCTGCACTTGTGTGATATACCTCGCCTTCCGCAGTCATTTCAAATGTGTTCAAAATCGTACTTCCTGCCGTTCCCGACCCTTTGATACCGAACAGATTACAATACTGGTATGCAAGATAAGAAAGTCCCTTTCCTTCCTCACCACCCGGTCCGTATTTACCGAATCCGGATTCCTGTATGATCTGTGCGATCGTTACAGAAGCGGGATATCCGGTCTCGTCTTGTGCCTTTAACGCACCCACGATCATCTCCTGTGTAATAAAGGATGGAATCCCTTCAATAGGAAGTTCTACATTATAGCGGACGCGATCACCAATTGCAAGGAATGGCTTTGAAGCGGAATAATTCGAATTTCCTTTCCAACTCTTCAAAGACTCCGACTTCTTCGGTGCCGTCGAATCTTTCGATACCTCCGGCATCTGCGATTTTTCCGGTTTTTCTCCTACCGTCGGTGTCTCTGGTTCTTCCGGTGTCTCTGGCTGCTCCGGCTGCTCTGGTTCTTCCGGCTGCTCTGGTTCTTCCGGTGTCTCTGGCTGCTCCGGCTGCTCTGGTTCTTCCGGTGTCTCTGGCTCTTCCGGTGTCTCTGGCTCTTCCGGTGTCTCCGGCTCTTCCGATGTCTCTGGCTGCTCCGGCTCTTCCGATACTTCCAGCGTCTCTAACATCTCCGGTTCTTCTACTACCTCTGATCTTTCTTGTATCTCTATAGCCTCAACTGTCTCTTCACCATCTGTTGCATAGGCTGCAACGCCAGAAGACAATACTGATGTTGTGACAACTGCGGCACTAAGAAATACACACATAGTTTTTGGGTATTTCATTAATCGTAAGTCCTCTCCTTAATAACTGTGTTCACTGTGTTACGTTTCTTTCAGCCGGGAACTAATCATATTAAGCACCGCACCCAAAAGAATAATACATACTGCCCCTACCTTGCCGTAAAAAGAAGTCATGATTGCCATCACCTTCCCCAGATAAGGAATCGTCAATACTACTTTTCCTATAAAATTGTCGTACGGTACCGGTGTTGGATCTTCACCGCTATTGGCATCTCCTTTTGTCCTAAATGTACCGGATACAACACTGTTCTTTACAACTCGATGGGTAATAATACTGCCTTCTTCAATAGAACTGTAAAAAGCAATAATATCTTTTTCTTTTATCACTTCCGGTTCTGTCTCCTGAATGTAGATCAAGCTTCCGACCTTAATCTTCGGCTCCATACTGCCGCTGATCACATTGTACATATGGAAGCCAAAGACTCCCGGAAGAACCAGCAAAGAGCACAGGATAATCACGGCCACAATCAATCCTGTTCCGGTAATGCTGCACATTCTTCCGGCCAGACTATTCTTTTTCTTTCTTCTGTCCCTTGCACTCATAACTATCTTTTTCTACGCTTCTTCAGGTACACCGCAGCTACGATCAGCGCCACTAATGCCACAGATCCAACCCCTATATAAACCGGCAGATGGCTCATAACCGTACCTGGACGGTCTTTCTTCACATTGGCAAGTGGTACCTCTTCATCATCCAGATTAACCAGATCCTGTGGCACCTCTTCATCCGGTGCTTCTACAAGTCCATCAGCTTCAGCTTCTACGTCTGCATCTCCGGCCGCTCCTGCTCCGGCTGCTCCGTCTCCTCCTGCTGCCCCTCCGGCTGCCGTACCTGTACCGGTTCCTGCATCTGCTGCAGGGGGTGTTGTTACCGTACCCGCTGCTGCTGCCGTATACGTAAAGGTAAATACATTTTCCGACTCATTGGCGGACAATGTCTTCACCAGATTCCATGCTTGTGGCAGATATCCATCTACATAACGGGAGGATACATACTGACGCTCTCCCGGATTGCCATAATAAGTATCACTGTCGAGTAAAGCATTGCCTGCGGTATCTACATACTGTACGGTATAAGCTACCATATCTCCCTTAATGCCGTAAGCAGCCACGAAATCCCTGTTGCCGTCTACCCGGAAAGTTCCCTGAACTGCTTCTGACTCCTCTCTTCCGGCCTGAGCAACACCTCTTACATAATATCTCTCATCTACAGCCTTAACTGCATCCTGTGCGTTGATATATACCGTATCCCCGTACTTTAAACCAGATACCATGATACAATCACCGCTCCTTGATATGCTTCCTCCTGTAGCTGTCACTCCGCCTCCTGTCAGCGCTCCAATCTTCGGGTCACCTGCATAGACTCTTACTGTATAGGTGTATCCTTCCACTGCAAATGCAGTCTGGCTAAGCAGCATCACCACCACTGACAGAAGCAGAAGACTTGTAAATAATTTTCTCAACCGCCTCATATTATCTTCTCCTCCTTCTTTCTGCCCGTGTATCTCTGTTATCGGCTCCGCGTGCGCCAGAATATGATACCATCTCCTCATCCCTGCTGCCACGCAGACGGAGGAATACGATCAGTAAAAGTACAAGCCCTGCTCCCAGCATCATAAGAACAAACAGCATAATTCTTGTCTGGTCTCCCGTCTTCACCGTGCTTCTCGGAGAACCCGTTCCAGGAACCTGCGTGTCGGATGTCACAAGCTCTGTTGCGAAGTTCATCTGAAGCCTTGCAAGAGTATTCTGATAGGCGTTGCCCTGTGTCTGACCATCAAGCGCTACTTTAAGTTTTACTGTTCCTGTATCGCCGTTACCCATGCGCTCCAGATAAAAATATTCATCAAGTGTTGTTGTTGCTCCGTGAAGTCCTACGCCATTATAGCGTCCTTCTCCTCCGAACTTCTCACTGGAGTAGAGAATTGTTGTCTCTCCTCCGGCATCGGTATAAGTAAGAAGATAATCATATGCACCTCCTGATGCATTTCCGGCATCCTCAAGCGCTTCGAGCACCTGGTTTCTCATATACCAGTCTACCTGCCCATCGTAATTATTCTTCAGCGCGATCGTAAGCTCTACGGAATCACCCGGCTGCATATTCAATATCTCATCATCCATATTTGCATTCGTGAAATTACTGCTCATTTTGCTTCCGTTAAAGACAACCTGCCACCCGGAAGCTCCCTGTCTGTCTTCTGCAAATACTGTCATAGAGGACAGAGCCAGAAGCAGAATCAGACTTAACGCTAAAAATCTTTTCTTCATGATCTCATTCCTCCCTATAACATTCCAAGAGCCGCTGCATCTACGCCCCATGCACTGCGGATCGCATCCTGTGCATTATGGGTCTGTACTGCATCTACCTCTGCATCAATGTGGAACTGTACTCCATCATATTTATAAGTGGTTGTAATGACATTTCCGTCCTGCTTTACTTCCACCTCTTCGGCAATCTTACTGTCAATCACAAGACCATCTGCAAAAGCTGCCGTAGAGCTTCCTGCCGGAAGGACTCCCTTATAATACAGTTCTGTACATTCCTGATCCTTTGCATCCGGATTCGGATTGATCCACTGTCCGGAGTTAACAAGATTTAATTTGATAAGATCCGGAGAAAGTGTCGTCTCCTTACTCTTGCCGTCTTTCTTCGTCCAGTACTTATAGATTCTTACACGAACATACTGATCGATGGTTCCGCTGTTTGCAACTGACAAGGTTTCATCATATTTCTTACCAAGCTTCAGCTTCTCGTTCTCTCCCAGCATATTCTGAAGCAGTTCCCCGCTTGTTTCATTCCACTTATCATTCTCATAATTACGGCTGCTTACTACTTCTCCATTCTCCAGAAGGCTTACACCGATCTGGTTGACTGTAATCTCTGCCGAATAATTCTCACTATAATACGCAAGAGCCGCTCTTGTACTTCCAAGCGCACTTCCAAGGAGCAGTACCATTGCAAGGGCTAATAATACATACGTCGTCTTCTTTCCACGAGAGTTTCTTCTGTTCTTCATTATTTGTCAGCCTCCTCTCCTGTACTACTATAAACAACGGCATCCCAATCAGCTGTCGCATTACCACCCTCATCATAGATAACCGGTGTACACTCCTGAACAACCACTACGTTGAAGTCCTGAGGCTGTTCCCCTGTGTATTCAATCTTAACATCCAGTACCTCTGTCTTTTCACCCGGCGCCACGATCGGTTGGTAATACCAATAACCGTCATCGTTAAACGTCCAATTAGTACCTTTTGGCGTACACATTACATCCATTCCGCTAAATACTTTCACACGAACAAAACATTCATTATCGGATGTATTTGTAATTGTAACATGCTTCGTCATTTCACTTACTGTTTCGTCAATCTCTGTCTTTGGTCCCAGGCTTACGATCCCACTTCCTCCTGCCTCTGTGTAAGTCGTAAAGTACGCCATCGCACTCTCAACGGAAAGCGCCGCTGTCATAGCAAGAGCTGCCGCAGACATTGCAATGACCTTTCCATATCTATTCATCATCTTCATTCCTATCGCAGCTCCTTCCTAATTTTCTGCCGGTCCCTGTGGAACTCCCGGAGTTGTTGGTTTCGTCCACTCCCAAGCTCCATCGTCACCAACCTTGAATTCATTCATCAATCCATACCCACTATCATTTCCACCGTTGTATTTGTTCTCAAATGCTACAGATGCCGCCGAACTTCCTAACTCCACAGCTTTACCAGATACAATTACTGCAGTCTGTTCATTCTTACTAACGAGTTCATAGCTTGCACCTGCGTATATCTCTGTCACTGTCACTGTAATTCCTGCCGGAATATTCTCAATTGTTACAGACTCTGTACCGGCGCCGTTATGGGTAATACTTGCCACGTTAGTGTATACTACATTTTCCTGTGCATCTTTTCCTACAATCTCAAATACACTGGTCGTTAAACCAAGTGTCTCATTATAGTTACTCAACGTTTTATTGATTGTTAATTTACCAAACTGTGGCTGCGCTTCGCCTTTGAGATAAATGGTTCTGTCATATTGCCAATCATCACTTCCTGCACCTGTCTGTGTATAATCACTGCTTGGAAGCGCTGTCAGATACGGTGTAAACACATACTTTCTCGTATAGTAGCTGTTAAAGGTCTCCTGTGGTACAATCAAGTACATTCCTACGTCAAGACCGCTGATAACAGTCGGATTACCATTCGCGATCTCTCCTGTCTTTGTCGGCTCTACATTACCCAACTTTTCTACTGCATCCTTCGCCAGATCCTCCCATGTAGCCGCGTTCGCATCTTTCATAACGATATTAAAATCCAGTCCTTCAAATTCCGCAGTTGATGTGAATTCAGCCGACGCGTTCACATCAGCAACCTTGTAGACCTTCACCGGAATAATCATGTGTTCAAAATCTTCTGCACTTGCTCCTGCACCTACACCTGTTCCCCATACTGTCTGAGTAGTATCCACTGCAACTGTAAGTTCACACTTCCGGTCCTGAATAATCGCCCCCGCTGCCTTCGTCTGCATCAAATTCACAAATGGCAGCGCCAACAATGCAGCCAGCGCCAATGCATACCCTCTTTTAAAATTCCTGCTTATCTTCAACTCTTTCCCTCCTTATGTTCTTCGGTCTGTATTGCATCTTTCTTCATATAACGTTTCATGAAGAAGATCACAAGGCATGTTACTCCAAGACCAAGTAATAAATATAACATATAATAGTTCTGAATCGCCTGTACCATAGACTGCGTCGGTGTTGTCTCAAGTTCACCGTCATACGGGACTCTGTGTCCCCGTACAAGAAGACGATGACTGTTCACTCCGTAAGGTGTACAGGTAAATAATGTCACATAATCCTGACCTTCTTCTACCTTCAGCGCTTCCTGCAGTGCATCGTAATCATCCTTATCTACCATAGGAAGTATCTGATCCACTTCGTAAGCCATATCCTCATTTAAGATATGAAGATAGAATCTGTCCTTTTCTTTCAGCTGGTCGATATCGGTAAATAGCTTTGCACTTGGCAGCCCTCTGTGGGCAGATAAAACAGTATGATTGCCTCCACCTCCTACGGGAAGCTTCGTCCCGTTCAGATGACCGACTCCTGTCTGAAGTACATCGGTATCTGTTCCATGGTAGATTGCCAGTTTAATATTGATCTTCGGTATCGTGATGTAGCCCATGATACCGTCTCCGCCTACATTCAGTACCTTCCAATACTCTGTGCCCTTGATATCATCTGCCTCGTCAATACCGAATACATCACTCATGATACTATTCTGTTCAAATGTTGCATTATATGCTCTTGCTTCTTCCCATGCTTTGTCAAAATCTTCTTCGTCCATTTGGCTTACCGCCTGATCGTAATCGGATATCAATCTTGACTGTCGATATGTGTTCCACTGATTCGCAATCGTCGGATATGCAAGAATCCCAAAACCTATCAGAAACAAAAGTCCAAAAAGAATGTTTACTATCTTTCTTTTCATCACTCTTCTCCCTGCTGTGAATCGAAAGAAGCTTCAGACTCTGCGGAAGCCTCAGACTTCATTTTCATGCGTTCTAATCTCTTCTCCCTCTTATACAGGTATAAGCTGAATCCTGCCGTAACCAATAATCCAGCAATTACCCACAACAAATAGTTCGTATGAAGACTCCTATTGCCAAAGGAATCTCCCTCATCCTTCAATGCGTCCGGATTATAAGGAACTCTGTGTCCTCTTACAAGAAGTCTCTCACTATTCACTCCGTAAGGCGTACAGGTAAGAAGCGTAACCAGATCCTTCCCGTCTTCCACTGCAAGGCTTGCAGTGTCCTCCGGCTCTACGACTGTAATCTTATCCACCTCGTAGCAGAGCGTATCATCTAGAATGTGCAGAAGGAAATGATCCCCCTCCTCCAGCAGATCCAAATCCGTAAATAGCGCCGCACTTGGCAATCCTCTGTGAGCGGATATAACGGCATGTGAACTCTTCCCGCCTACCGGAAGAGAACTTCCTTCCAGATGCCCTGCCGCATTTTGCAGGACGTCCTCCTCTGTCGTATGAAATATAGGAAGTTCGATGTTAATCTTAGGAATCTCCACCTTACCCATCATACCGTTGTCTGTGATATTCAAACAAGACATATAGGACCCATCTTCTTCGGATGCCGCCGCCACTGCAAAGGAATCCGGTAAGATACTCGGAAGCAGCGCTTCATTATATGCTCTTGCCCGCTCCCACTCTGCTTCGTAGTCAATCTCTCCCGAAGCCTCCTTATCTGCCACTGTCTGATCATAGGCACTGATCAGTCTTCTCTGCCTATAGCCATTCCACTGATTCGCTATCAATGGATACAGCAGTAAGGACAACCCGAGTAAAAATATAAGTACTATCACTATTTTGTTCGTCTTCTTTTTCATTCAGTCTCTCCTTGCTGTTGTAACCTGCTTTCCTTGTTCATGCTATGGGGCGGACCACCCGCCCCACAACACTTTATAATCATGTTAAGTATTTCTAAATCCAAACGTATTATTTAGAAGATTTTCTGCGGCTTGCGAAGAACAATGCTGCAGCGATGATCATAATTGCACAACCACCGATTGTGAAGATTGTAGTACCGATACCACCGGTTGATGGAAGAGAACCAAGCTTGGTGTTAACAAAATCAATTGATACAGACACATGCTCCTTTGCCGCTGTGATTGTAACTTCTTTTGGATCCTCTACTAAAGAATATCCCTCTGGAGCTAACGTCTCTTTGATGTAATATGTTCCCTCATCAAGACCAGTTAACACTAACTTACCATCTGCATCTACAGCTACTGTAGCACCAGCACCGCCTTCATCATCAAGAGCTAATTTATAGTTACCATTTGATACCTTTACAAACTGTAATGGAGTACCAGTTGCAGATCCTTTATAAATCTCGAATTCAGCACCACTAAGTGTCTCACCATTTTCATCCACTTTTGTTACTGTAATATCACCTTCAAAGCCTTCTGTTGAGCTCGTACCATACGTTACTGTATTAGAGTCTGCACCAGCGGTATTGTTATAAGTCTTATCATCAATAACAGTTGCAGTATATTTTACAACTACAGTCTGACCTGCCTGAGAAGCTGCAATAAAGCTTGATAAATCTACTTCGTAGCCAGTTGTCATTGTATTGTCATCATTCAGTGTATTTGTCACCATATTGTCGGTAATGGTTACCTTAGCACCGGCAATTGTTACTTCCGGCAATCCTGCAATTAACAATCCTGTTGGAGTATCCTTAATCTTAAAACTATTTAATATTTCACCGGCTTCGTTAGTTTTTGCAGGAAACTGTGTTGTAACTGTAAATGTTACTTTCTGTCCTCTGTGAACAAAACTATCGCTTGCTTCTTTTTTAACTGTATAATTACTTACTTTTGCGGTAACATCAGCTGCCTTAGCTGCCAGGTATTTTTGATTCTCATCATATGTGTTTGCAACCATTAATTCATAAGTACTGTTAGAATCGTTTGCCCAAATAACATATGCTCCGATTGGCAATCCAGTAAATGTACATTCTGTCCCTGAAACTGTCTGTGAAGCGACAAATGTCTGTCTTTCTACAGCTTTCTTAAGTCCTTCTTTGTCACTAATTGTATATTCACCAGTAGCCTGATTTAAATTGATATAATCCTTTGCCCAGTCAACAACCACCCAGTTTTCATTTCCGCTTGAATCGCGATCTAGATAAATAATATTGTACGCTTTTACCACAGTATCCACACCCGCTGTAAGGTTAGACACCTTAATATTATTCGTATACTTATCTGTCACTTGTGCCGCAAATGACGTCATACTCATTCCGAGTACCATCGCCAGTGTCAATAACACTGCAAAGATTTTCTTGAATTTCTTCATAATCTCTCTCCTTTTCATTAATAAATTTTAGCTTTTCATTGTGCGCTTCTCTTAGTTCACACATCGTCTGTGCGTAACACAAACTTTCTTTACGGTACAAGGACCGTTAAAAAGTTACATTGTTTCTTTAACTTTTTAATACCTCCTTGCACTTATTTTTATATATGATCAGCATTGCAGCTGCCATCAGCAGTATGCCGCTGAAGATATACCAGTAGATTCCAGGGCCTCCGGCTTCCGGGAGGGAATATAAAGCCGTGTTTTCAAATGTATAAACCCAGACAGCTTTACCTACATGACTTATTTCACGTCCTGAATTATCTGTCACTTTAATAAGCGGATCTTGTGAACTAATTTCTATTTTCCAAGGTTCACCTACACTATATCCCGCTGGAGATTTTGTCTCTACTAAAGTGTAAGTGCCGTTTGGAATGGCTGTTGTCTTGATTAGATTGCTTAAAGTTCCATCAGAATCCTTCGTCTTATACCAATTTACAATGCCATCCTCTTCGGATTTTCCATAGTAAATGGGTTTTACCTCTAATACGCTATTATTGCTTTCCCTAAGCTCAAATTCCGCTCCTTCAAGCAATGCACCTCCTTCGGAAGAACTCTTCTTCACAATCTGCCATTCTTGTTGTACAAACTTATTCACAATGTGACAGGTTTGGGTTTTAGTTTTCTCTTCTGACTCACTTTCGGAGGTGTCTTCCGTATTCTCTGTTTCTTCTATATTTAATAAAGTTGATTTGCTCTCGTCAGTCTTTATATCCTCTGTTGTCGGTGGATATTGTTCAGGATAGCTAACTATATAACCCTCCGGAACATTTGTTTCCTCCACACTCCATGTAATTGAATTGCCATTGGCATCTTTCTGTGGAAGATCCTCCCATACATCAGACCAGTCATTATCTTTCGCAAGAACTTTCGTTAAACTTTTATCATTCATTTTCAAAGCCGCATACTCTTCACCGGTCAGCTCTCTTGGATCGCTATCTTTTGGCTGTATAGTTCCTTTCAGTTTAACTGTTATTTCAACTGGACGATTCGGTGAATTATTATCTTCCCAATGTTTCTGAACGACAACATTCATTAGTGGAACTTTATTATATACAACCATATCTACAGGATTATTATCGCCTCGCTCCACATTTTTCATATTAGGAAAATCCGTTGTATCTTGTGTTACACCATCACGATCCGTTGTATAACATAGGGTGATATCTTTAATCTCCGGTATCTTATATTCCTCACCTGGAGCCTTCGTCTCTGTCAAGCGATAAGTTCCCCATTCCAAATCCTTGAATAAAACTTTACCATCTTCGTCAGATGTGGCTGTTTGAGCTGTAAAGTCTTCATCTACAGTGTTATCTGCTGTATTGACTTTTTCCAGTTTGAATTCTGCCCCCGGAAGAACCCATTCTGCTCCTGTATCGCCATTTTGTCCCTTCTTTATGAAGGAGTAATTGTATAACAGCCCACGGACATATGGTTTTTGGAAATCTATGGTTTTATTTGTTCTATTTGTCTCTTTACCATTTTGGGTTGTTATATACTGATAAGCTAATGTAGCCTCTTTATTGACCTCATAACTTTCAGGGTCATCCACCTTACTATTCATATTATCAGCACAACTATTAAAATCATCTTGCTTTACATTGAGTTTTACTTTGTATACTAATTCTGCAACGTTGGTTGCCCATCCTTCGCCGTCTTCCGGATACTTCACATCACTTACATCCCACGTGAAAGATCCCTTGTCATCTGCAACCTTCACCTTTGTAACGGCTGTATTATTCACCACCCCTTGGAATTCAATATAGTCTCCCATTGTATCTGTAACAGACATTAAATCGACGGAATACTGTTTTGTCTGTCGATTTATTTCATCTATGACCGAATCTGACAAAAGCACTTCATTAGTTCTTGATGTCTGAGTATCCAAATCTACTCCAAGCAAGAGAAATCTATCTCCAACTGGTACAAATGCAGTAACATTATTTGCCTGACTGAAATATAAAGTAACTTCAGCTAAAAGTACATTCTGTCCATTTTCTTTTTTTACAATTCGAAACGTATTGCTAAATGAGTATCCACTAAATGGTTCTCTTGACACGGTAACATTTTTATTTCCCGTCATATTATCTACAAATGTTCCTATCGGTGTACTGTGAAAGTTATTAGATGTTGTACACTTATATTCCGCTCTCTCAAAAAAGTTCTGCCACCAGGAATTCATATCCATTGACAAATACACTAAGAACTCATTTTCCACATCCGTCGGAACTACGTTCTTCTGTACACGAACCATATCGTCATCTGAAGTTTTTTTATGTTCGCTGGTACTTCCTGCAAATCCCTGATCTACAATCTGCCAATTATTTAGAGCTGTTGTTGCTAATTTCCCCCCTAAATCACCTTCTGTCTCCGCTGCCTGCGGAGCAATTGCTGCCTGTGCCGGAACTCCTGCGAAGATAGAAAAGCTGTCGGTTGTAAATTCTACAATCAAATCTCCTTCTTCCGCTTCCTGACCGATACCATCTAACTTCTCTGTACCTTCATTTCCGAAATGAACGATGTCATAATCAGCAATTCCCTTTGCTGCCTTGCTCTTTATTTTTACCGTTACATTTCCTTCAGGTTCTACTTCGCTTTCTCCATCATAGAAACCGATATCCAAGAGCCATTCCGGTTCATATCCCAACTCTTCCGTTTTCTGAACAAACTCTTCTGACTCTTTGCCGAATTCTTCTACTTTTAATTGTGCATTTTCCGGAAGAGCTGCATCGCTACCATACTGAACTATAACTACATAGTTTTCTGTCTCTGCAGTCTGTGTAAACTGCTCAGTTTCTTCTTCCTCCTGCTCAAAGATTGTCTTTTCTTCCGGCTGCTCCGCATCCTCATTCTTATAAGCCTCTTCCAGTTCGGTTATCTTCAGATATGCTGTGATATGTGTATCATCCGCAGCATACTTATTTTCCTTTACCGCATTATCGCTGTTGCCTTCGATGACCTTGATCTCGTTCTTCTCTTTATCATAGGAAGAGATGATTCCCATCTGGTCGTCGGTCTCTTCTTTTTCTTTCTCAAAGAATAGGATGTCGCCAATCTGCGGTTCATAATCCTTCGCATCTGTCAGATACGCTGCATTCTGTCCTGCATTTCCTTTTGCAAATTTCTCATGCCACTTTGCCGTCTCTGTTTCTTTCGGGAATAAACCGGTCTTCTCAAGTCCCGCATAGTGCATACAGAAGTTCACGAATACTGCATCCCAGTCCGCATATACATCCCCTGCGAACTGCCCGTAACGGGTATATCCTTTATGGCTTCCATCTGCTGCCACGGTATAGTTGTCAGTACTTTCTTTGTAACCGATCTGCTTCTTGGCAGCGATTACCAGATCTTCGCCCCATGCATCCTTCCACTTGGTATCCGCATACTGCGCATTCCATATGGATGCATCCTCTACATCTGCAGTCGTGTCGATATAGCATGCTTCGCTGTGCGTATGCTCTTCTTTGCCGCAGGAAAGCTGTTTTTCATAACACGCGTCGGTATGTGTATGTCCTTCCGACTCTTCCTGCCCGCAGATCAGCTCAGACACCGTCTGGTAGCATGCCTCGCTGTGCGTATGCTCTTCCGACTCTTCCTGCCCGCAGATCAGCTCAGACACCGTCTGGTAGCATGCGTCCGTATGCGTGTGCCCTTCACTTTCTTCCCGTCCGCAGACAAGCACGTTCGTGTAACAGCTGTCACTGTGCGTATGCTCTTCCATTCCGCATTTCGGTTCATCCGTCATCGCGATTCCGTACTGGGTCAGGTTCCAGATCACACCACTCACCAGCATGATCGCCGCCAGAACCACAGCAATCACAGTCTTTCTGCGCCGTTTCTGCTTTCTGTTTAATTCGTCCAAATACTCTCTCAAAAGTTTCTGCATCTTCTCACCTTCCTAGTGCATAATTCCCATACGGGTCAGCGGCCACGCCCTGAATACCACTTTTCCTACAATCTGGTCTTTCTCTACGCATCCAATCGCCTTGATCCGGCTATCCATGGATACCGCTCTGTTATCTCCAAGTACAAAAAGCATTCCTTCGGGTACCTGATACGGGAAATCAAGTTCACATTTCCCAAGACTTTGCCCCATCAGATACGGTTCTTCCAGCTTTTTATCATTCACATATACATTTCCTTCGTTATCTATCTCTATATAATCTCCTCCGCCTGCTATCACACGCTTGAGAAGTACTCTTCCGCCATAATAAAATCCAATCACGTCGCCTTTTTCCACTTCCTTGGTCTGACGCAGGAATATGATCTCATCTTTTTCTAATGTCGGCACCATACTCACTCCATTGACCTGGACCAATATCAGAAGCCTGGTTGCTATCAGCACCGCCACTGCCGCAGTCACAGTCAGGACCCCCGCTATATTCAGAAGCGTTTTCCGGAAATTATACTTGGATTCCTCTCTCTCTAGTTCCTCTCTCAGAAGGTCGATCGGCGGGATCTTAAGCTCTTCATTATCCACGCTCATCACCCGACACAGCTTTCAGTGTCCGTCTGGTACGGGGAACCGCCATTCCTCTGCGTACGCCTTGCTCTCCAGGCTTCCTCAAAAGGAATCCGGTTATCTTTCTCATCGCCTTGCTCAGCCTCACTCAGTCTCCGGACATTCATCAGATACTGATCCGCCGCCTGCTGGGCGGCTTCAAATATCCCATTCAGCCTAAGCGCTGCTTCCGCAATCGAGCCTGCTTCGTTAAGTTCAATCTCCTTTGACGCCTTCATTTCTTCTATCTCTTTGGTAAGTTCCGCGATTCTTGCATCCTTCTGATTCAGACGTTCATCTTTCACGTTCAATTTCACTTTCAGCCGCTCATAACTCTCCGCCATCGCTTCATGTTCTGCCGTAATCTCATCCAGTTCTCCCTGCAGCCTCTCTGACTCCTCACATTGCACAAGAAGCATCTGCAGAAGTTCTCTTCTTTTTAACTTTCTTAATTCTTTTTCTGCCATATTACCCCTTCTTTACCCTCTAATTATTGTTGTTCTCCTCTTCTACTGATGGCTGCTCTCTCTGATCAAGCGCGCCGTCTATAATCTTAATCAGTTCCAGTGCGGAGCGGAAATATACGCTCTTATCTTCTTCCAGCCAAGTAACTCTGCCCTGCCAGCTGCTATGCTGTCTGTGCTGGACACGAATGACAAACGTTCCCATATCTCCATGGTTTGCTAACATTTCTTCGTCTTTCAAAACTCTTGCCATCCCCTCTTCTTTATTGTAACTATTAACGTGTCCGTCTATATCTCTGTCGCTCGTTCCCATATACGGAAAACCTAATGCGTTAAATAACTTCTCTGCTATTCTTATAATCTCTTCATATCCTATGAACGGGATTCCTTCTTTGCTATATCCGTGATACAATTCGCCTTCGATATTCTCCCCGTTCCTGCTGTTGACACACAACACGATACCGTTAGGCGTTCCTATATAGCGTCCGGTTTGTGGCATACGTATCGCGTCCTTTCCCTTTCGTATATGTTCATATTAACAAAGGCACACTATCTCCCCCACTATCCATTTTGGGAAAAATGCTCTTTTTCGCGTATTCAAGTCTGGCAGATCACACTATTGACATGGTACCGCACTCCTGTCCGCTGCCCTTCTGAGACAAATCTCTGATTGATCCGCCGTTCTATAATCCCACAGTTCTCTCTTGTCGTATTAATCAGAAGCACCAGGAACTGTCCTCTCCCATATTGATTAATAATATCTCCATGCCTTACAGACTTCTGGATGGCGTCCTTAAGCCTTAAGGATAGTTCTTCCTGCCGCTTTCCTTCTTTCATCGTGTTGCCTTTTCCGTCCACCAGTGTGCACAGCATCAGGTATACGCTCTGACCTCCCCGCTCCATCATGCGGTTAATCACCTGATATACGCCTCTGAATATAGGATAGGAACATTCATAGCCTCCTTGTATATCCTCCGGTTCCTCCATCAGATTATTCTGTATCTGATCGAGCACCTCGTAGGAATACTTCATCTTCCTTCCCAGTTCTTCCATCATCCTCATCATCTTCTCGGTAGGATGGATTCCACGTTCCGTCAGATAACTGTCCGCCGTGTCTGCATAAAACTGTCGGGCTTCCTCATATCTTCCGCTCTGTATCAACGCCTCCATCGTAAGAAGCTCCCAATCTGCGAAAGGGTCGGTCTTCGTGACGTAAGTTCCTAACTTCTCCAGTTCTTCCCAATCCTGCCGTCTTCTTAATATAGAAGCTGTCTGATACACACAGCTGGCAAACATCTCCCTATAACGTCTCGCTTCCGCACCTGCCCATAGAACACTTGCATAAGTCGAGAGAAATTCTCCCTTATATTCGTAGCATGCGCATTGATAAAGAGCCAGTTTCTCCTCTTCATCCTCCGCCTCACAAGCCCGCATATAATAATCTTCGAAAACCGCCGCATCTTCCTCTATCGGAATCATCGGCGTCCAATGGTAGATTCCATTTTCGAGAGCGATATAATTCACATCTGGAAGTCCCATATTCTTAAGCTTTCGTTTTGCCTTATATATAATTGTCTGTAATGCCTGATGCCGGTTTTCTATATCGCGATCGCCAAGAAGAACATCCTCCAGATAATCTCTGCTCACGCCTGTCTTGGCATTATGAAGCAGGATCTGCATCAGACTGGAAAAGTAAGTGTCTCTTCGCGTTCCGCCCATCAGAGGTTTTTTCCCATAACTCAGCTGAAAACTCTCGAACATCTGAACATATAGTGTGTCTGGATGTTTCATCTTCTTTTTTCCTCCTTCATTGATATGCAGGCTCCTTCCACTTTATGTTTCTCCGCATTGACGCATCAAATCCACCATATCACTAATCTCGGCAAAGGTATCCTCGTCCTCTAAATCAACCCAGTTTTGGCGCCCTACCAAAATGTACGGCGCGTGCATAACCAGTTCCGACAAGATAGCCTCTGCCGTCTTTTCTATCAAATCTGTATGGATCATCCACTGGCAGCCCTGGTGGTCACAGATAACCAAATCACCCTCCATGTCCTTTGTAATCTCCGTAATCTCCGGTTCATACCAATCCCTTGAGTTCTGGCCATATACCCTCAAACCTGCCTGAACAATCTCCTCATATGGAAGCCGGTATCTTTCCGCACGAGAATCCACAGCCTCAATCCATTTTTCTGTAAATTGGATATCCGCGGGCTTCAATATAAAGTTTATCTTCCGTTTCATTTTCTCCGCATACTCCTCCAAATATCTGTTTCACATTCCCAGACCGATAAAGCAGACTTTATCATTCTGGTATGTTATGATGTAATATGATAAAATTTGCTTTGATTTGAAGTGAAAACTGACAGAAGAAACCTAAAATTTATGTAAAAAAATGCGACCGATATTTCCTAGATTTTCCAAATTGCTTTTTTATACATCACCTTCCATGAACCCATCTCAGGAATGTGTCCTGCGCGATAGAAAGCTGCCTGGCCGCCTCCCGTGAGGTGATTTTTTTGTTTTCCCAGTCCTTTTTAAGTTGCCAGAACCGCTCCGGCACATCTTTTCTTGGACGTCCAAACTTTACACCGCGCAGTTTTGCCGCTGCAATTCCTTCCATCTGTCTTTGGTGGATATTCTCACGTTCCGTCTGTGCTACATAGGATAGAATCTGCAATACCAGATCAGCCACAAAAGTACCAGTCAGATCGTTTCCAGATTTTCTGGTATCCAGAAGCGGCATATCCAGGACCAATACATCAGCCCGTTTTTCCTTGGTAATGACTCTCCATTGCTGCAGTATTTCCTCATAATTGCGGCCAAACCGGTCGATAGACTTCACTACCAAAAGATCACCGGGACGAAGTTTTTTCAACAGCCTGCGATATTGCGGCCTGTTGAAATCCTTCCCGCTGAGTTTATCCATGTAGATATTTTTCTCCGAAACAGGGAATGCCTGCAACGCAATAAGCTGACGATTTTCATTCTGTTCCTTGGTGGATACACGAACATATCCATAAATGTTACTTTCCATAAAAGAAACCTCCTTTAAATTTGCTTTATAGTAGTATCTACTATTAGCATAATTTTAAAGGAGGCTTTACCCTTCATATTAAAAAACTATTATGTAATTATTGACTGTCTTCAACCAAGAGGATATATGAAATGGTTTTAAATTCATTATAAAAAAAGCCTAAAAGATTCCTTCAAGGCTTTTCATCTTACCACATATAAATGATCTCCATAAGTATTCCCTGTTACCACTCCGGAGCCTTGTTTCTCATGTTGCTATACTCCATACATTTCTTTTGCATTTCGCTCCGTTTGGGCTACTATTTCTTCATATGCTATATTTTTGATTCGCGCAATTTCTTCCGCCACATATTTAATATAGGAAGAATTATTTCTCTTTCCACGGTATGGTTCCGGAGCAAGATATGGACAATCCGTTTCTAATACAATGGAGGTAAGCGGAATGGCTTCCACCGTTTCTTTCAGTTTACGAGCATTTTTAAATGTTACAACGCCCCCGACTCCAATGTAATATCCCATTTTCACATATTCCAGCGCCATTTCTTTAGAATATGAATAACAGTGGATAACACCCTTCAGCCCTTGTCCATGTTCCCTCATGATCTCCATCGTATCTGCCGCCGCTTCCCGGCTATGAATAAGCACCGGAAGTCCCTGCCCTCTCGCAAGGTCAAGCTGGCGGATAAACCACTCCTTCTGCAAATCATGAGATTCATTGTCCCAATAATAATCAAGTCCAATCTCACCGACTGCCACCACTTTTTCCCTGCCGCATAACTCTTTCAAAGCCGCAAAACGCTCCTCATTTAAGCTTCCCACTTCATCAGGGTGAATTCCCACCGCAGCATACATAAAGGGATACTTCTGCACCAGATCCACCACACGCCTGCACGACTCGTATGTGGCACTCACATTCACAATTGTACCCACACCCTGCTCCGGCATGGACGAAAGCAGTTCCTCCCTGTCTAAATCAAATTGCTCATCATCATAATGAGCGTGCGTTTCAAAAATCATAGTTCCTCCTTCATAAATTGGGGACGGGGTTTTTTGAAAAAAACTCCGTCCCCAATTTAAATTTACTCCGTCCCTTTTTTCATTTTACTCCGTCCCAAATATCTCTATTTACAATATCTGTGCTCTTAATTCTTCGGACGTTTTCTGTGATAACAGAGCTGGCGGTATATCAAATACACTTCTTGCTCCATTCTCACCTTTTTGTGATAAGCGATAAGCTGCCCTTGCGTAAGCTACCAATACACTTGCTGTAAATTCGGGATTTGAATCCAGTTTTAAAGAGTATTCAATCACATGCTTATTTCCTTCGGTTCCCGTCTCACCTGTGCGAATGACAAATCCACCATGAGGCATCTTACTGTGATTTTCCTCTAATTCTTCCTCTGTAATAAATGTTACGGTTGTGTCATACTCATCAAAATAATTTGGCATTGTCTTAATTGCCTGTTCAATAGCTGCTTTATCGGCACCTTCTTCTGCTACCACATAACACTCGCGGAGATGCTTATCTCTTGTTGTAAGCTCCGGCTCGCTTCCTGTTCTCACGCGGTCAACAGCTTCCTCGATCGGAACGGTGTACTGAATTGCATTTTTCACACCAGCAATCCGGCGGATTGCATCCGAATGCCCCTGACTTACACCTTTCCCCCAAAATGTATAAGTGCTTCCCTGTACCAAAATAGATTCTGCATACAAACGGTTCAAAGAGAACAACCCCGGATCCCAGCCTACAGAAATAATGCTTACATTATTTCCTGCTTTCGCTGCTTTATCCACATTTGCAAAATACTCCGGTATTTTTGCATGTGTATCAAAACTGTCGATGGTATTAAAGTTTGCCGCAATCTCCGGTCCCATCACCGGAAGATCTGTTGCGGAACCGCCACAGAGCATCATTACATCTATCGCGTCTCTCATAGACAGCATATCATCAAAATGTTTTACTTCGGCACCAGGTGTCTTAATTGCAACTGTAGCCGGATCTCTTCTTGTAAAAACTGCTTTCAGCTCCATATCATCATTACGGGCGATCGCCTGCTCTACACCTCTGCCAATATTTCCATACCCTACAATACCAATTCTGATTTTTTCCATTATTTACTCCTGCCTTTCTTCTATTTGGGACGTAGCATTTTTACAAAAGCCTACGTCCCAAATTGCTTTTTGACCTGTCCTTTTTTAACTTATTTCTGCTCCTGCCGGCATGTTTTTCTCTGGTGTCATCAGTGAAAGGTGTCCCTCCGCGTCTTCTGCGCAGAGCAGCATTCCTTCTGACAATACGCCTGCCAGCTTCGCTGGCTTTAAGTTTACAAGTACCATAACTTTTTTACCTACCATTTCTTCGGCGCTGTATTCTTTCTTGATACCGGATACGATCTGTTTTATCTGGCTTCCGATCTTTACCTGTGAACAGAGAAGTTTCTTTGATTTCTTTACTTCCTCGCAGGCGATTATTTCGCCAACCTGGAACTGCATTTTTCCAAAGTCTTCAAAGCTGATCTCTGGTTTTGCTTCAATATCAATCACTTCCTCATCCGCGGAAGCTTCCTCCTGTCCGGATGTTTCTTCTGCCTGTTTTGGGTGACGCTCCTCTACCTTTTTCATCACTTCCTCAAGGTCTAATCTTGCAAAAAGAATTTCCGGTTTTTCTGTCACCTTGCCATCGCCAAGCTGTGCAAGAATCTTTTCGGAGGTTTCCGGCATAAATGGCTCTAACTGTTTTGCGCCTGTTTTGATGCTTTCCAGAAGATTGTAAAGAACTGTTTCCAGACGATCTTTCTTTTCTTCTTCTTTTGCAAGTGCCCATGGCATAGTCTCGTCAATGTATTTGTTGCAGCGTTTGAACAAGTTGAAGATTTCTGTGATCGCATCTGCCACACGCAGGTCATCCATTTTCTTCTCCACTACTGTCGCTGTATTTTCTACTACAGATTTCAGATCTGCATCAATTGCTGCATCTTCTTCATTTAAAGTCACATTTTTATTTCCGACTGTTCCGCCAAAATACTTATTTGTCATGGAAATTGTCCTGTTTACCAGATTTCCAAGTGTGTTAGCAAGATCGGAATTAATACGCTCTACCAGAAGCTCCCATGAGATTACTCCGTCATTTTCAAATGGCATTTCATGAAGTACGAAGTAACGTACTGCATCCACACCGAAGAAATCTACCAGCTCATCGGCATATAATACATTTCCCTTGGACTTACTCATTTTACCGTCTCCCTGCAAAAGCCACGGATGTCCGAAAATTTGTTTCGGAAGCGGAAGATCCAATGCCATCAGGAAGATCGGCCAGTAAATTGTATGGAAACGGATGATGTCCTTACCGATCAGATGGAGATCTGCCGGCCAGTCCTTCTTGAACTGCTCTGTTCCCTCACCATCCGCGTCATAACCAATACCTGTGATATAGTTGGTCAGCGCATCCAGCCATACATAAACCACATGTTTGTCATCAAAGTCTACCGGAATTCCCCATTTAAAAGAAGTTCTGGACACACACAGATCCTGAAGTCCCGGAAGCAGGAAGTTGTTCATCATCTCATTTTTACGGGAAACCGGCTGAATAAATTCCGGATGTGTATTAATATGCTCGATCAGACGATCCGCATATTTGCTCATCTTGAAGAAATATGCCTCTTCTTTGGCAGGCTTCACTTCACGACCGCAGTCAGGACATTTTCCATCCACAAGCTGAGACTCTGTCCAGAAAGACTCGCACGGAGTACAGTAAAGTCCCTCATAAGAACCTTTGTAAATGTCGCCCTGATCATATAATTTCTTGAAAATTTTCTGAACCTGTTTCTCGTGATCTTCATCTGTCGTACGAATGAATTTGTCGTAAGAAGTATTCATCAAATCCCAGATTGCTTTCACCTGTCCGGCAACATCATCCACGTATTCTTTTGGTGTAATGCCTGCTTCTTCTGCTTTTAACTCAATTTTCTGACCGTGCTCATCAGTTCCGGTCTGGAAAAACACATCATATCCCTGACTTCTTCTGTATCTGGCAATCGCATCTGCCAGTACGATTTCATAAGTGTTTCCAATATGCGGCTTACCAGAGGTGTATGCAATGGCTGTCGTCATATAATACTTTTTCTTTTCCATGTTTCTTCTCTCCTTCAAATTATTTTAAAAAATAAAGAATTTCGCCCAGTAGAAACAAAGCTTCCACTGAATAAAAAAATCTCCGACTCTTCCGTTTGGAAAAATCAGAGAAGACGGGAATTCCCGTGATACCACTTCTATTTACTTTCTGCCTCACGGCAAAAAGCCTCATCAGGTGCTATTGCACCTACCGCTGTAAAGGGCGGACCCTTTATGATCTCACCAGAAATTAATTACTATAGCAACTTTATTATTTCCTAATCTCTGCTCAACCATACCACTCAGGAGCCATCTTCTGCCAATTCTAATTTATCCCTCTCAGCCTCCGGGATTTCTCTGTAAAATATCAAATAAGCGTACTCTCTCCATCACTGCGTTTTCTTTATTTATTTAAGTAATTCATAGTAAAAATCCTAGCACATAAAACAGTTCTGTGTCAAGGATTTCCACTCTTTCGTTTATCATGGTTTTCGTTTTCCCTCATATACATATAAAAAACAGTTAGGATTTTTTATGCGCATAATTAATACTTTCAAAAACAAGCTTTCAAAAAAGAAAAAGCTGGCGATTCTTTTTCCAATTTTCGTCCTTATTCTGATCGGCAGCGGATGCTACATCAGCCAACACCTCTCAGCAACAGAAGAAGAACGTTTCGATCACTACACGGACCAGCTCTTCTGTCAGGAGCTGTCCGGAAACACACTTTCACTGCACTACACTTTGAAAAATCCTGCGCGTTACAACATTGCCACAGCTCCGATCTCTCTGGGTTCCTATCAGACAGACAGCGCTTCTGTCTCTGCGGCTATGGAAAATTCTCTCTCGCGCCTTCACTCTTATGACAAATCAAAACTGTCAAAAGAGCAGCAGATAACTTACGAAATACTCGACTTTTCTCTCACCGCCTCTTTGAAAAACTCATCGTATCTTCTATATGAAGAACCACTTGCGCCTCTTACTGGTACTCAGGCACAATTGCCTGTTCTTTTGTCAGAATATCAATTCTATAAAAAGCAGGATATTGACACCTATCTTGCACTGCTTGGAGAGATTCCTGAATATTTTGCATCTATCTTAACCTTTGAGGAAGAGAAAGCCAAGCAAGGCCTATTTATGTCTCTTTCACAGGCAGATGCGATCATCGAAGAATGTGAGACATTTATTAATTTACAAGAAAATAATTATCTTTACAGTTCTTTCTCTGAAAGAATACAATCACTTGACTTGTCCCCCAAAATCACCGACGCATATATTGAAAAAAATTCAGATTGTATAAAACAATATGTTATTCCGGCTTATGAACAATTGAAGCAGGGCATTACTTCTCTCCGGGAAACCGGAACAAATTCCGGCGGATTATGTCATCTTCCAAAGGGAATTCCATACTACGAATTACTCGTAGCCACCGAAACCGGTTCCTCCAGAAGTATCCCTGAACTTCAACAATTAACGAAAAAGCAGATAAAAGAAGACTTGTTTTCTATACAGAAAACTTTATCAGACATTTCTGACGATCGGCCCTCCCCTTCCTCCGACTTTTTCAAATCACAAGGTGTCGTTCTGGAAGATTCCAATCCGTCAGCCATCCTCTCCTCACTAAAGAGTAACCTCTCTGGACATTTTCCTGCACCCCCGAATGTAAATGTCCAGATAAAATATGTATCCAAAGAAATGGAAAACTATTTAAGCCCTGCCTTTTATCTGATTCCTGCCATTGACAATACCGAAGAAAATATTATTTACATCAACAACGGACATATGAGTGATGATATATCTCTCTACACAACCCTTGCACACGAGGGGTATCCCGGTCATCTTTACCAGACTACATATTTTGCAGGTCAAAATCCGGACCCTATCCGCAATCTCCTTGATTTCGGCGGATATACAGAAGGATGGGCGACTTATAGCGAAATGCTGAGTTATTACTTCGCGCCAATAGAAAAACCACAGGCAACCCTGATGCAAAAAAACACTTCCATTCTTCTGGGCTTATATGCACTCGCTGACATGGGTATCCACTACGATGGCTGGTCACTCTTTGATACGATCGCATTTTTCCGTGGCTATGGAATCACCGATACAGACGCCATAGAAGAAATTTACGATCTCATCCTTTCCGATCCAGCCAATTATTTAAAATACTATATCGGCTATATTGAATTTCTGGAATTAAAAAAAGAAGCAATCACCTTGTGGGGAGAAGACTTCTCTCAGGAACGGTTCCACAAAGCTGTGCTGGATATCGGACCAGCACCATTTGACTTAATTCGAAAGCACATATTTTAAAAAAGGACAGGTCAAAAAGCAATTTGGGACGTAGCATTTTGCAAAAATGCTACGTCCCAAATGAAACTAATATTCTTCTATATTGATCTGTTTTGTTGAAGCTACGTCATACGGCAGGATGCTGTTCGCGAATTTGGTGAATTTTTCTGCGGCATCGCTTACATAAAATTCATAAGATGCTGTTTCCCCGGATTTATTAACCAGTCCTTTATTTTCCAGTTCATGCTTTAAATCTATGGCTGTCTCATACGCTGGATTTACAATGTGTACCGCATCTCCAAAGTATTCTATGATACTGGATCGCAAAAGCGGATAATGTGTACAGCCAAGGATCATGGTGTCAATATCTGTGTTCTTCATGTCTGAAAGATAAATGTCGATTACTTCTTTTGTAATATGATGCTTGGCGAACCCTTCCTCCACAAGCGGCACAAATAATGGGCATGGTTGTCCGATCACAACTGCATCTTCCCTGAAGCTGTGAATCACTTTATTATAAGTCTCACTTCGGATCGTTCCTTCCGTTCCTGCGACACCGATCTTTCCGTTTCTTGTTTCCTTCACTGCTGCTCTGGCGCCGGGCACAATTACACCGATCACCGGAATATCCGTTTCTTTCTGCAGTGTCTCAAGTGCGAATGCACTTGCGGTATTGCAGGCGATCACTACCGCTTTTACATGTTTTGTCCGCAAGAAACGGAAAATCTGTCTTGAAAAGCGGATAATATTATTCTTTGATTTACTTCCATAAGGCACTCTTGCCGTATCTCCGAAATACACCATATTTTCATTGGGAAGCTGACGCATGATCTCTCGCGCTACTGTCAAACCGCCCACACCGGAATCAAATACCCCAATCGGTGCATCTGTTTTATTATTCATCTCCATCATTACGAACCCCTCCATTAAAATCGGATGTTACTCTGTGTCCTATTCTAGCAAATTCTTCTGCATTTTTCAAACCGAAAGTCCGCCTGGTTGTTTCCATAAGTTGAAAAATTCGCTTTGCAAAATAATAATGATATAATATAATAAGCAATTACAAGGAGGCACAATTATGAAACATAAAAATTTAAAATTATTAATAGGAAGTCTTTTACTGTCACTTTCCTTATTGTTTGGCGGATGCAGTGAGGCACAACCTGCCGGAAACACATCCTACGATCTGGAATCTGTACCGGAATATAATGGGGATGCCTATGTAACCATACATGATAATGTTCCGTTTTTCACAGACGATGAACTTACAACCGATGCCTTTGAAAATTATAGTAATCTGGATGATCTTGGCCGATGCGGAGCTGCTTACGCGAATGTCTGCAAGGAAATTATGCCCACTGAAGAGCGCAGCAAAATCGGAATGGTCAAGCCTTCCGGATGGCACACAGTAAAATACAAGGGCATTGACGGAAATTATTTATACAACCGCTGTCATTTGATCGGATATCAATTATCTGCCGAAAATGCAAACGAAAAAAATCTAATTACGGGAACCAGATATCTGAATGTCACCGGTATGCTTCCCTTTGAAAATATGGTGGCAGATTATGTAAATGAAACCAAAAATCACGTCTTATACCGTGTAACTCCCGTCTACCAACAAGACAATCTTGTAGCTGACGGGGTGTTGATGGAGGCGCGCTCCGTAGAAGATGATGATCTTGAGTTTTGTATTTACTGTTATAACGTCCAGCCGGGCATTGAAATTGACTATCACACCGGAGACAGTACGAAGGCAGATACTGCAGGCACTTCGGACACTGAATCTGATTCAGCCTCTGGTTCCAATTCTGATTCCGTTTCTGCAGAAACAACGTACATTTTAAACAAGAACACAAAAAAGTTTCACACTCCTGATTGCAGCAGTGTGAAGGATATCAAAGAGAAAAATAAAAGCGAATTTACCGGAGATACACAGACTTTAATTGAGCAGGGTTATTCCCCTTGCAAAAACTGTAATCCTTAAAAAATATTTCTTTACATCATTCCGGCAAGAATTACGCTGGCAATTAATCCTGCGAAGGTAGCAAACATTGCGCCGCCCAGTGTAAATCGTGTCTTAGTCACTTTAGCTGTCATATAATATACACTCATTGTATAGAAAATAGTTTCGGTGCAGGACATACTGATGGATGCGATCAGACCAATATAGGAATCCGTTCCGTATTCTTTGAAAATATCCAGCAGCAGTCCTGTTGCCGCCGAAGAAGAAAACATCTTTACCACCGTAAGCGGTACTAATTCTCCCGGAAAACCGATGAGTCCGGAAAACCTTCCCACCAATTCAGACAGAAAATCAAGGAATCCTGATGCGCGTAAAATTCCTACCGCAATCATAAGCCCAATGAGTGTAGGCATAATTTTGATCACTGTAAAAAAACCATTTCTTGCGCCTTTGATAAATGTGTCATATACATTTACATGCATAAGCACTCCATAAGTCACAATTCCGAATATAACAAAAGGAACAATAAAATTTGCCATTTCAAGAAATAATTTCATGTCTTTTCTCCGTTTTAATTTTCTTTCAATCTACATTTTCAAATTCCTACAACTCTGAAACAAAATCTTAATTTTCAGAACATCAATCTCCCATCCAATATATATGCATAACATTTCTTTCATAATACACAGAATTCCATAATAGAATAATTTAAAACGATCCTTGCGAGGTTTCTCTATGCTCAATTATCTCTGGGCAGGAATGATTTTTATCGGAATTATTTATGCTGCATTCACCGGACAAATGCCGGATATCACAGATGCTGCAATCAATTCTTCCAAAGAAGCGGTCACACTTTGCATAACCATGATGGGGGTTATGTCTTTCTGGGTCGGACTTATGGAAATTGCCAATCAGGCAGGTATCATTGAAAAGGCCTCCAAAAAAATTCATCCCCTTATACATTTTCTATTTCCGGAGCTTCCACCGAATCACCCGGCACAGGAACACATCACCACAAATATTCTTGCAAATATTCTGGGCCTTGGCTGGGCAGCTACTCCGGCAGGCTTAAAAGCTATGGAAGCACTGAAAACTCTGGAAGAAGACCGGAGAAACGGCATTCTTCCAGGTCCTGTACGAAAAAAAGGCGTTGCGAGTGACGAGATGTGCACCTTTTTAATTCTCAATATTTCTTCCCTGCAGCTCATCCCCATCAACGTAATCGCCTACCGGAGCGAATATGGAAGTGTTGATCCCGCCGCCATCGTAGGCGCCGGAATACTTGCAACCACAATCAGCACACTGGCCGGCATTTTTTACTGCAAAGTGCGAACCAGCCGGAAACATTTCCTATAAACGAAGCCCAAGCAGAGACACTGATATTTATCGTAAAATCAAAAAAATATAAAATATTTCTTATATTGCTTGCATTTTTAAAACATTGGATATAATATAAATATATGCACAACGTAGTTTTAAAAACTACATCATGTTGTTTCTGCATTCCTTCCGGTCGTACATTCTACAACGACGATCTTATAAATACGAATAAAGAAACCAGCAAACAGGTATCAAATACTAATCAAGAAACGGAGGCATCTACATGAAAGATATAGCTATACACTCAACATCTTCAATAAACGGTTTGTTAGAAAAAACTACAAAAAATACAATGGAAAATAATCTCAAAACACTGATCATAAAATATATCAAAGATCCGGGAAGCGCTATTACTCACTTTATCGGCATGGTCATGGCAATTCTGGCCGCGATTCCGTTACTCATAAAAGCAGCCCGGCAGTCCGATCCACTTTACATCGTTGCCATGGGCGTCTATGCATTAAGTTTGATCCTCTTATATACAGCAAGCACAGCTTATCACACATTTGACCGCTCCGAACGGATCAACACCATACTGAAAAAAATCGACCACATGATGATCAGCGTCTTAATCGCCGGAAGCTACACACCAATCTGCCTGCTTGTCCTGGAGAAAAAAACAGGTCTTGTTCTCCTTGGCATCGTATGGGGAATCGCTCTTATCGGAATCCTGATCAAAGCATTCTGGGTATACTGCCCGAAATGGGTATCCTCCGTACTTTATATCGGCATGGGCTGGACTTGCGTATTGGCATTTGGGCAAATTTTCCACGCTATGTCACCCGCAGGGTTTGGATGGCTTCTGGCGGGTGGAATCATCTACACTGTAGGCGGTGTAATTTACGCATTAAAACTTCCGGTTTTCAATAACCGACATAAATACTTCGGAAGCCATGAAATCTTCCACTTGTTCGTAATGGGCGGAAGCCTCTGCCACTATATCGTAATGTATGCTTATATATAAGTTTGGGACGTAGCATTTTTGCAAAATGCTACGTCCCAAATTGTATTCCGGGGTGTCCTTTTTTGATTAATTCTTCTTTTTTTCTTCTTGTTAACTGCTTGATTGCGTATTCCCGGCTCATCGCTTCCTCTTTTGTCGCAAATTCTTCATAATAAGCCAGCTCTACCGGTCTTCGATTTTTCGTATATTTCGCACCTTTTCCCGCATTATGCGCATTTATGCGTTTCTCTAAATCATTCGTCCATCCTGTATACAAGGTTTCATCACTGCATTTTAAAATATATGTATAATTCATATCTTCCCATTCTTTCTCCGCACGAATTTCATTTCTACTGCCCATTATAAAAGATGAATTTAAAAACTGCAATCTTCAATTTGGGACAGGTCATTTTACAGTTTGGAACAGGTCAATTTACAATTTGGGACGTAGCATTTTGCAAAAATGCTACGTCCCAAACTAACATCCCAAATTCATTATTCCACCAAATATTCCATTGGATTTACTGGTTGTCCGTCTTTTCTCATTTCGAAGTATACGTTGCTTCCTTCTACGCTGTAGTATTTGGTTGGTGCGCTTACGTATCCGATAATTGTTTTTGCTTCTACCTGATCCCCGACTTTTACCGGAACTTCTTTTAATTGTCCGTAAAATAATTCATAGCCATTTCCGATGTCTACATTTACGGTCAGTCCTGTCTCTGCTGACTGGTCGATGGACTTTACAATTCCCGGGGCTGCTGAGATTACCTGATCGCCCTCTGCTCCGGCAATCACTAGCGCCGGATTGTACTTATACTGATCCAGTGTAGAAAAGTAGACTGTTTTGTCCATGCTGTAGCTCATTAAAATATTTCCGTTGACCGGCCAGAGCAATTTGCTGTCGCTGTTGAAGCTTACTGTTTTTGTCTTTCCTGATGCTGTCTGTGACGTCTGGGCTGACTGCGCATCTGCCTGTCCGTTTTCGACGGAATCCTCTTGCTTCTGATTGGCATTTTCCTGATTTGTCTCTTTGACTTTCTCTTGCAGATCATTAATGATCAGATCCGTTGTCGTCTCTTCTAAAGGCTCCTGCTCTTTTTCTACCTTCATTTTTTCCTGTTTTGCCAGCAGCTGTTCATTTTTCATGGCTTTATAGTCTTTGAATGTATATGTTCCAACAATTGCGATAGCTGCCACAAAACAAAGAACTGCTGCAACAGTTGCCCCTCTGTTTTTTCTTTTTGGTCTTGGTCTCTTCGGACTCTGTGTTTGATTTTGATTCATTTTATCACCACCTCTGACTTTATTTTTGCCAGATCGCAGTGCAGTTATACTTTCGCAAACATAAAATATTAGAAATTCGGCACAATCTGTGTGACTTCTTTTAATTCTGTATCTTTAAAAAAATAATTTAAAATCTCCTCACATTTTTTTCCGTCCTTTGCCATTTGATTTGCCGTATACTGACTCATACCGATTCCATGCCCCACACCTCTTGTCGTAATCCTCAATTTTTCATTATAATTTTGAAGCGTAAAGCAGCTGGATGCCAGCCCGTATGTATTCCGAAATTCCTCTCCGCTCACCGTTTCCTGTCCCACCCGGACGCTCTGCACATAACCGGTCGTATCACACTGTGTTACTTCCGCATCTAATTTGTCCAATGTAACTGTCTGAATCTGCTCCGCAGCCTCTACATCTTCCGAGCAATCTGTAATCGTAAGATACGGATAATCCTCCCCCAATGCTTCTTTTCCGTCTCGTGTGCTCCCATTCGTCAATCGGCAAAACGGCGTTTGCGCGAGTTTCTCTTCATAGGTAAGAACTTTTCCTTCCGTTTCATCCCACGCATCTTTCAGCTTCTGATGATACTTAAAATATTTCGCCGCTCCCCACTCCTTCTCCATTTCCTTTTGCGTCCAGAAATCATCCGAAAATTCCACCTTGCTCCCGCCTTCCTGAATCTTCCTATACACATTGGTCCGCACAAGCACCGCCTGCGCCTTCAACACTTCCTCCTCGTAATTTGCGGGAATCTCTTTCGCCAATATTCCGACACAATATTCTTCAATCGGCATTTCCAGCGAACCATTTTCTGTTTTCACCTTAATGTATGTCTGGTCCACATTGGATGTAGATACTAAGCCCGGTCCATGAATAAATACCGTTATGATATAAGGCAGCAATACCATAATCGTCAGATATGCCCCCGCCTTCTTTAATTTTGTCCACGTATTTCCATATCTTACTCTCATTAGATTCCTTCCGGCAGATCGTCTCTTCATAAAAAATATCCCTCCTCATACACTACTGTATGAGAAGGGACATTCTATTATACTAACTTATCTAATTTCCAAATGTCATCCACATATTCCTGAATTGTTCTGTCGGATGAGAATTTTCCACAGCTTGCTGTGTTAAGAAGTGCCATTTTTGCCCATCTGTCTTTATCACGATAAGCTTTTTCCACTTCTTCCTGCGCATTTGCATAAGAACGGAAATCTTTTAAGATAAAGTACATATCCGCTTTGTCAAAGCCATTGCTCTTAAGAAGACTGTTGTACAGGTCGCGGTATCTTTCTCTGTCTCCGTCTGCGTAAGTTCCGTCCACAAGCTGGTCTACGACGCGGCGCACATCCGGGTCGTTGTTGTAGATCTCATATGGGTCGTAACCGCCATTTTTCTCGTAGTTCATTACTTCGTCTGAACTTAATCCGAAGATAAATGCATTTTCTTTTCCTACTTCCTCCACGATCTCTACGTTCGCTCCGTCCATCGTTCCAAGTGTCGGCGCTCCGTTTAACATGAATTTCATATTACCGGTTCCTGATGCTTCTTTGGAAGCTGTAGAAATCTGTTCACTGACATCTGCTGCCGCAAAGATCCATTCTGCATTAGATACACGATAGTCTTCGATAAATACAACTTTCAGCTTTCCGTTGATGCTGCGGTCATTATTTACTACGTCCGCAACAGAGTTGATAAGCTTAATGATCTCTTTCGCACGAACATATCCTGCGGACGCTTTCGCTCCAAAGATATAAGTTCTCGGATAGAAGCTCATCTCCGGATGTTCTTTGATCTTATTGTAAATGTACATGACATGTAAAATGTTGAGGAGCTGACGTTTATACTCGTGCAGTCTCTTTACCTGTACATCGAAAATAGATCTCGGATCCACCTCTACTCCATTGTGCTCCAGAATGTATTTTGCAAGACGCTCTTTGTTCTTGTATTTGATCTCCATGAATTCTTTCAGCGCTTCTTCATCATCTGCATATTTTTTCAGTCCTGACATAAGAGACAGATCTGTAATCCAGTCTTTTGTTCCAAGCTTTTCTGTCACCCAGTCTGCAAGGAGCGGATTTCCATGCATAAGGAAACGTCTCTGTGTAATACCATTTGTCTTATTGTTAAATTTCCCCGGCATCATCTCATAGAAATCACGAAGTTCTCTTTTCTTAAGAATCTCTGTATGAAGTCTTGCAACACCATTTACAGAATATCCTGCAACGATGGCAAGATGTGCCATTTTCACCTGACCGTCACGAAGAATTGCCATCTTCTTCACTTTTTCTTCATTTCCCGGATACATCTCACGGATCTGAATAATAAATCTTCTGTCAATCTCCTGAATGATCTGGTAAACCCTTGGAAGCAGTCTTGAGAACAGATCGATCGGCCATTTCTCAAGCGCCTCTGCCATGATTGTATGGTTCGTGTAAGCACAGGCTTTTGTTGTCACATCCCACGCCTCATTCCATTCCAGATGATAATCATCCAGAAGGATTCTCATAAGCTCTGCAACTGCCACTGTCGGATGCGTATCGTTCATCTGGAACGTTGCCTTTTCATACAGCTTACGGATATCATCATGATCCTTCATGTATTTGTCTACTGCTAACTGAAGACTTGCAGATACGAAGAAATACTGCTGCTTCAGACGAAGCTCTTTTCCTGCGTAATGGTTATCATTGGGATACAATACTTCCACGATATTTTTTGCAAGGTTTTGCTGCTCTACTGCTTTGTGGTAATCTCCGCGCTCAAAAGAATCTAACTGGAAATCAACGATTGGCTCTGCATCCCAGATACGTAACGTATTTACCTGACCATTGCCATATCCCACGATCGGGTAATCGTAAGGAACAGCCAGTACGGACTCGTAATTTTCCTGCTTGAACATGGTTTTTCCTGTTACATCATCATACTCTACACGGATATTTCCGCCAAAACGAATTTCTTTTGCATATTCCGGTCTTCTAAGCTCAAACGGATTGCCGTATTTCAACCAGTTATCCGGTTTCTCTACCTGATAGCCGTCCTTGATCTTCTGTTTGAACATTCCGTAACGATAACGGATACCGCAGCCATAAGCTGCATATCCAAGAGATGCCAGCGAATCTAAGAAACAGGCTGCCAGTCGTCCAAGACCGCCGTTTCCAAGCGCCGGATCCGGCTCCTGATCCTCTACAGTATTTAAATCAATTCCCAGCTCATCTAATGCTTCTTTGACTTCCTGGTACGCGGTCATATTGATCAAGTTATTGCCAAGCGCACGTCCCATCAAAAACTCCATAGACATATAGTACACAATCTTCGGATCTTCCTTCGTGATCTTCTTCTGTGTGAGGATCCAGTCATCAATGATGGCTTCCTTTACAGCATAAGACACTGCCTGGTACAGCTCCTGCTGACTTGCTTCATTCATTTCTTTACGAAACAATCTTTTTACATTGTCGCGTACATCTTTTTTAAATGTTTCCTTTTCAAATCTTGGGTTATACATAAACTTAATTCCTTCCTACATCTAAGCTATTTTTAGTAACAGTCCGATCAGAAAACACACGACCGGACTGTTTCTTTACTGCTTCTCAACACCAAGCACTACATTTTCACCGTTAATCTTCCACTCTTTTGTATAGCCTTCCGGAGCTTTCTTATCAACAGATACTGCCAGTGTTTCTGCACCGATCTCCTGTGCATGAGCTGCAAATACAGCCTCTGCTTTCTCACTTCCTTCATAAGTGATCGCAATATTATCCATAACTTCAAAATTTGCTTCCTTACGCATGGTCTGCACTTTACTGATGATCTCACGGACAAATCCTTCTTCCAGTAATTCTTCAGAAAGATTTGTATCAAGAACCACTGTAATTCCATTGTCATTTTCAGACACATATCCTTCCATCTGCGCAGACTCGATTAGGAGATCCTCGCGGAATAAAGTCACTTCCTGACCATTTACATCAAGCTTCAGCGCATCCGCCGCATTCAGCTCATCCATTGCCGCATTTCCATCAAGAGAAGATAACGCTGCCTTGATTCCACCAAGCAGTTTACCGTATTTTGGTCCAACGGTCTTCAACTGTGGTTTAAATGTATAAGATGTAAATTCGCGAACCTCATCTGTAAATTTCACATTTTTAACATTCAGCTCTTCCTTCACAATATCCTGGTAGAATTCCGGAAGGTCGAAACCGGCTTTTACATACATCTGACCGATCGGCTGACGGTTTTTGATATTTGCTGCATTTCTGCATGCGCGTCCCATGACAACCATTTTCAGGACTTTGTCCATATTTTCTTCCAATTCCTTATCAATGCACGCTTCATCCGCAACAGGGAAGTCACACAGATGGATACTTTCTTTCGCATCTTTATCAATGCTTCTTACGAGATTCTGGTAAATGTCTTCTGTCATAAACGGAATCATCGGCGCAGCAGCTTTACATACTTCTACAAGCGCTGTGTAAAGAGTCATGTACGCATTGATCTTATCCTGCTCCATTCCTTTTGCCCAGAAACGTTCACGGCTTCTTCTTACATACCAGTTACTCATATCATCTACAAAATCCTGAAGCGCTCTTGCTGTCTCAGGAATTCTGTAATTTGCAAGATTATCGTCTACCTCTTTAATAAGCGTATTTAACTTAGACAGAAGCCATTTATCCATAATGGATAATTTATCATATTCCAATGTATATTTTGTAGCATCAAAATTGTCAATATTTGCATACAGTACAAAGAATGCGTAAGTATTCCACAAAGTTCCCATAAATTTACGCTGTCCCTCTACAACTGCCTTGCCATGGAAACGGTTTGGAAGCCATGGAGCGCTATTTACATAGAAATACCAGCGGATCGCGTCAGCGCCGTATTTCTCAAGCGCATCGAAAGGATCAACTGCATTTCCCTTGGACTTACTCATCTTCTGTCCGTTTTCATCCTGAACATGCCCCAGAACGATAACATTCTTATAAGGCGCCTCGTTGAAAATAAGTGTTGAAATCGCAAGCAGGGAGTAGAACCATCCACGTGTCTGGTCTACCGCCTCGGAAATAAATGCTGCCGGGAACTGTTTCTCGAACAATTCTTTATTTTCAAATGGATAGTGAAGCTGTGCAAATGGCATAGATCCACTGTCAAACCAGCAGTCAATAACTTCCGGTACACGATGCATCGGTTTACCGCATTTCGGACAGCGAATAGTCACTTCATCGATGTATGGACGGTGAAGCTCAATATCATCCGGACAATTATCAGACATTTCCTTCAGCTCTTCGATACTTCCGATGGAATGCTGATGTCCGCATTCGCACTCCCAGATGTTCAGAGGAGTTCCCCAGTAACGGTTACGGCTGATACCCCAGTCCTGTACATTTTCCAGCCAGTCGCCGAAACGTCCTTTACCGATGCTCTCCGGAATCCAGTTAATCGTGTTGTTATTTGCGATCAGGTCGTCTTTTACCGCTGTCATATTGATAAACCATGACTCACGTGCGTAGTAGATAAGCGGAGTATCACATCTCCAGCAGTGAGGATAGCTATGCTCAAAGTTCGGAGCCTCAAAGAGAAGTTCTCTTTCTTCAAGATCCTTTAACACCTCCGGGTCTGCCTTCTTAACAAACATACCGGCAAATGGAGTTGTCTCACCCATATTACCCTTTTCGTCAACTAACTGAACGAACGGCATGTCGTATTTGCGTCCAACCTTCGCATCATCTTCACCAAATGCAGGCGCAATATGAACGACACCGGTACCATCTGTCAGTGTTACATAAGTATCACATGTAATGAAGAATGCTTTCTTATGCTGTTTGTCTGCACACTCTGCCGCACACTGGTACAATGGCTCATATTCTTTATATTCCAGATCTTTACCCTTATATGTCTCCAGAACTTCATATGCAGGAACCTCTTCCCCGTCTTCTGTCTTCTGTGCAAGCTTGCCAAGAACCGTATCAAGAAGCGCACACGCCATGTAATAAACATATCCATCTGCTGCCTTAACTTTCGCATAATCCTCTTCCGGATTTACACAAAGACCAATGTTAGACGGCAATGTCCATGGTGTGGTTGTCCATGCAAGGAAATACGCATCTTCACCCACAACCTTAAATCTTACGATTGCAGAACGCTCTTTGACATCCTTATATCCCTGCGCAACCTCCTGTGCAGAAAGCGGAGTTCCGCAACGCGGACAGTAGGGCACAATCTTAAATCCTTTATAGAGAAGACCTTTGTCCCAGATTTTTTTGAGCGCCCACCACTCAGACTCGATAAATTCATTGTGGTAAGTAACATAAGGATTCTCCATATCCGCCCAGAAACCAACGGTGCTTGAGAAATCTTCCCACATACCTTTGTATTTCCATACGCTTTCTTTACACTTATCGATAAATGGCTCCAGACCATATTCTTCAATCTGATCTTTTCCATCAAGTCCAAGCGCTTTCTCAACCTCAAGCTCAACCGGAAGACCGTGAGTATCCCATCCGGCTTTTCTTGGAACCTCATAACCCTTCATTGTACGGTATCTTGGAATCATATCCTTGATTACACGTGTAAGCACATGACCGATGTGCGGCTTACCATTTGCTGTCGGAGGGCCGTCATAGAACATATACATCTCATTGCCTTCTCGCTGCTTCATACTTTTTTCAAAAATATCGTTTTCTGCCCAGAACTTTTCTGTAGCTTTCTCTCTGTCAACAAAATTCAGATCTGTTGAAACCTTCTTATACATAAAACTCCTCCTTTGGGGACGTGTACAAATGAAAAAAACTCCGTCCCAAATTAAAAATACCCTGTCCCTTGTGGAATCCCTCTGTTATCCACACAGTTATCCCATACGCAAGGAACATAAAAAGCTCCCGTCCTGAATAGGACGGGAGCATTACTCACGTTTATATACCACCTAAACATACTATCATATGTCTTTCCTGTAACGGGGAAATTCCGGCAGAACCTACTGGGGAAAACCGGGATCATTCCATGATGTTCCTTTCAGTGTCTGCAGCTCAGAAGTGATATTCAGATATATCTTACTCATACCGGTCTTTCACCATCTCCGGCTCGCTGAAATTTTCTTACATATCTTACTGTCTTCGTCATCGTTTTTTTCTTTATGTACAATATATTATAGTAAAAATTTCCTTGATTCGTCAAGCATTTTTTTTTTCCGCCTCTGACCTTGCTGATCCTGCCTGCGCTTCTTTTGACCCTTGCTGCGCCTGCGTTTTCTCTTCAACTTTTTTTGGTACTGTACTAACCGGACTATGAACAACAGGATCAACAGCAGCAATATTATGATAAACACGTTGACCAGCATTTGTCTGAGGCTCTTCTTGCCGGACTTATCCGTCTCATTATCAGAGGCTTTCTCCTGCTTCTTAATATCCGGGCTATGCTCTTTTTTATATTTTCGCTTACTTTCGCTTTGGCCGAGCCCACAAAATTTCCTTCATAAGTGTAGGTTAAGACTGCCGTGTCTTTCTCTTTTTCATCAACCTTCATTTCCATGTCGAGATCCGATAATTCTACACCCTTGGGAACAACCACATATCCACAGTTCTCCCTGCTTTCATCCTCCAGAATCTCACTGATGTCTTCGCTTGTCTCCTGACCTTTTAGTTCGATCTTTTCGAAACTGTCAAAAGCATAGCACGATCTAAAAAAATTCCGGATACTTGAAAAGCTCCCGTCCAATAAGCGCCATATCTCTTGCGCTTGTATAGTGATTCTCATCGTGAAGACCATTGGCATTGACAAAATTAGAATTACTTCCTCCAAGCTCTTTACAGCGGACATTCATCTGCTCAATAAACCACTGGTAATCATTCCCTGCATTTTTTCCTACATTTTCCGCCACTGCATACGCAGCCTCACCGTAAGTTCCCGGACCCTGCGGCCACCCTTTTATATCGTTGGTCGCTATGGGCATATCGTAATACTTTTGCAGCTGCTGTGTCTGAAAAGCTGCAGCTCTTCTTTCGTTAAGTCTGCCGGCGGCTGTTCCTCCGGCGTTATCTGCGGAGCAGCATTGGCTGTCATACTCATTCCCAGACAAAGTGCCACAATCAGCATCACTGATAATAAACGTTTCTTCATATTTTTATCCTCAATCACTCTCCCAAATTCATACCCTTATCATACCACATTTATATTATATTTGCGTTTACATTTTTTACTCACTCCCGCTCTCTTCTCCTGCATATAATGCAGGAAAATCCTTGTCCTTACCACCTTACCCATAAAAAATATAATACATAAATATTACAGGGTACCATAGACAGGTACAATCACCCATCTACAATACCCTGTAGTTGAAACGCTTATGTGTCTATTTTGCTTTTTTATTCTTACCTTATGTCTATCTATATTTTCAGAAAAAAGAAAACATCAATTATACAACTGCTTTTCCATTACATTTACGTGTATCTTTTGTTTGACTGAAAAATTTTTGGAATATCTGACCGAATGGTCTTGATGTTTAGAACGATATAAAATCTATCAGAATTTTCAGATAGAACAAGTATAATATGTTCTTGCCGGAAAAGCAAGCGGAACTATAATAAAAAACCGCCGCCAGCAGATTCCTCTGCCGACGGCGGGTCTTCATTTTAAATCGTTTCGCTTTCACTATCCATCTGTGCTGTATCGTCTGCATACAACTCAGCGATCTGATCCTCCAGATCCTTTTCTTGCTTTTTCATGTCATGATGTTTCCAGGCAAACACTACAATAACAAGAATCAACACAATCAGTGCCGGAAGATCCCACCAGCAAAAGCCTAATGTTGTATGTTCTAATATATATGACATATCTATTCCTCCTTCTTGTTATTATGCGTTTGTAGAACTTTCATTCCATTCATTTCGTTCTTCGAACTCTTTCTGCATAGCTTCCAGCTTCTCTTGTCTTTCCTCATCGAAATCTTTCTCACGTTTCTTCTGATTATGAGTATGAACAATCAGCATCACGATCATAATCACTCCTACCAGAAGCGCCGGCAGATCCCAGAAGTGTAAGCCTAAACTATTGTGTACAAAATATGAAAAATTATACAACATATTGATTACCTCCTTCTCAAAATAACTAGATTAAATCTGTATCTTTACTCTGCCGATTCCTGCTGTTCTCTTTTGAGCTTCTCTGTCTCAAGTTCTTCTGCAAGTTCAGCAATTCTCTCCTGCCGTTTCTTCATGCTTCTTGTATATGCTGCATATATGATCATAGCTGCTAACATCAGTAAGAAGTGTAATATACAGCACTTGTGATCATCAAGATCTCGTTTTGCTAACGGTACGTCTTCTTCCACTACCGGAACAACTTCAACATCACCGTCTTCGTTCGCTCTAACCTCTGCTCCAACCGGTGTTCCATCTGCCGGCGCTGCTGTTGTGCCTCCGCCTGGTGTAGCCGGTGTAGCCGGTGTGGTCGGTGTAGCCGGTGTGGTTGGTGTGGTCGGTGTGGTCGGTGTGGTCGGTGTCGGGATTGCTGTGTAAACTACAGTCACTACAACATCTCTTGCCGGCATACCTTCTGCTCCTGTTCTTACGAATGCGTAGTTCGGTGTGTATCCGTTAATGGTCGGTGATGTATAACCATATGACTCACCTTCCAGATACTGTGCTCTTACGCTTGGAGCTGCTGTTCTTCCGTCAGCGTATACATAGTTGATTGTCAGGTTGTAGATATCTTCCACATCTGTCGGATCTGTCGGATCTGTCGGATCAACTGGTTTGATCGGGTTATCCGGATCCTCCGGATCAGGAATCTCTGTGTCAGACTTCGCAATAGCCGTATTCACAATTGACTTACCTGCATCTTCTCTTGCCACCTTGTATTCACACTTCAGTGTTACTTTACCCTCCGGCTTTAATGTATTAATAGTTACTGTGTTGTCATCGTTCAGTTTCGCTCCGTTTACATCTGTAAATGTTACTTTACCGGATGCATCTGTTAACTGGTCTGTGACATTGATGTTTTCAATTGTTACATTACCTGTGTTTGCAACTACGATCTGATACTCAATTGTATCGCCAACCTTGTATTCCGCTTTCTGATCTACAATAGACTTATCAACTGTGTAGGTTGCATTAATCGGATCTGTCGGATCTTCTTTTTCGCCAGGGTCTACCGGTACTTCCGGTTTCTCTGGATCCGGGCTGGTTCCTGTTGCAGTTGCTACATTGACAACTTTTCCTGCAAGAATATCTTTTTCGGTTACCTTGTACTCTGCTGTAAATTCCTTACTCTCTCCCGGTGCAAGACTCTTAATCGTCCACTCATCACCGGTAAGCTCATCTTTTACTGTGATATCAGTAATTGTAAGATTTCCAACATTCTTAGCTACAATCTTATATGTGATTGTCTCGCCTAATGCGTACTTACCATTTTCTTTTGGACTACTTGTTGTTGTCTTTGTAATATTAAGTTTACCATTCTTAGTCTCTGTTGTAACAGTCTCCGTAGCTTTCTCCTCAATAGTCTTTCCATTCGGATCTGTTCCTGTTACTGTTGCTGTGTTAAAAACTTTTCCTGAAAGAATATCTTTTTCGGTTACTTTATAAGTAACGTTAAGTTCTTTCTTGTCACCCGGTTTCAGAGCTTTATATGTTTCTTCATCACCTGTCAGGCTATCCTTCACCTTAACATTTTTAAGTGTTACATTTCCGTTGTTAACAACTGTGATTGTGTAATTGATCGTATCGCCAAGTCTTACCTGCGCCGGTGTACCTTCAGCTGCCTCTTTACTTATGAACAGGCGCGGCGCCGGTGTAACTGTCGGATTTTCCTTCTCTCCAGGGTCTACCGGTACTTCCGGTTTCTCTGGATCCGGGCTGGTTCCTGTTGCTGTTGCTACATTGACAACTGCTCCCTTAAGGATATCTGCTTCGGTTACTGTATACTTAGCCTCAAACGTCTCACTCTTTCCCGGTTCAAGACTTCCTACTGTCCAAGCAGCATCTCCTACATTACCTGTAAGTTCATCTGTTACTGTGATGTTTGTGAGTGTAAGGTTTCCGTCATTGGTTACGGTTACGTTATAAGTAATCTCTTCGCCAAGAGCATATGCGCTTCCGTTTTCCGGTTTACTTGTCGTTGTCTTTGTAACTGTCAGATGTCCGTTCTTGGTCTCTGTAGTAATCGTCTCTGTATCCGTTCCTGACACAGACTCGTTATTTGAATCAGTTCCTGTTGCTGTTGCTGTGTTCAGAACTTCACCCTTAAGAATGTCTGCTTCTGTTACTGTGTACACAAATGTAAATTCCTGATCTTTATCTGGCGCAAGACTATCGATATGTCCAATAATCTGTCCTTCATTCGTACTTAAACTATCTGTGACATCAATACCTGTTACAGTTAAGTTTCCTTCATTCTTAACAGTGATTGTGTAAGCAACTTTTTCACCGAGTACATAATTTGTTCCATTTGTAGTTGCTTTTGCTTTCTTTTCTACGGTTAATTTTGAAACTTTCTTCGGAACTTCTACTTCATCTGTACCAGTGTATTTTTTGTCTACATCACTAAACTTCACTGTTACATTGTTTGTAAACTTTCCATTTATAATGTCTTGTTCTGTGATTGTATATGTTGCTGTTGTTGTTACAGTATCTCCCGGCTTAACATTAGTAAATGTAGAGTCACCTGTAATTGTTACGCCTTTCTGCTCTGTAATGGTAATTGTCTTTTCTTCGTCGTAAATGTTTGTAACCTTAATTTCAAACTCTACTGTCTCTCCAACTTTGTATATTCCAGCTTTATGAGTCTTGGTCACTACCTTGTCATGATCAATCGACTCGTCAGTTACTGTTAACATTCCATCGACAAACGTAATTTTGTAGTTCTTTGTTGCATCTTTATTTTTACTTGTGGAAATCTTTACTTGTACAACCTGATTGTCAGAACTTCCTACATACGTCTGACCGCCTTTTGTAGTCGCTGTATAAGTTTCGTCCTCTGCCAATGTTCCTGCAGTAATAGTTGTACCTGATGCTGTTAATTCCGTACCGTTATATAACTGACTAGCATCATCTGCTTTAATAGTAATTTCTCTTTTCTTGATCGTAAGTTCCTGTGTTCCCGTCACATAACCTTTGTATGTTCCTTCTACACTTGCTCTTACTTGTATGCTTTCCTTACTATCTGCTACATCCGTTGCTGTAATAGTTCTCGGATCTGTTGTCCAGGTATTTCCATCTACACTGTACTCTACCTTCACGGGGTTGCCATTGTTATCAACTGCTGTTGCCTCGCCTGCGTAATAGGTCGTTCCGTCATAGGTCTTTACTACAGGTTTTGTAGTCAGTGTTACATTCTCGCCAATATCAATCTTTTCGATTATCAGTATTCCAGGCGTCTTCGTTGTCAACTCATAGTTGGCTGTCACTTTTGTACCATCAGCCGCCGTTACCTCGAAATCTTCCCCAAATGTTCCTGTATACTCTCCAACAGCGATTCCGCTAAGGTTGTATGTGATCGTTGCTGTCTGATTTGGTGCCACATTCTCGAATGTATAATCTGTTTTCTCATACGCTGTTCCTGTATATGGTTGTGCTTCTGTCCAACCTTCTCCAACTACAGCAACCTTTCTCTTCGTAATCTTAAGTGTCTGAGTTCCATTTACAAATCCTTCATATCCTTCTACACTTGCTCTTACTTGTATGCTTTCCTTACTATCTGCTACATCCGTTGCTGTAATAGTTCTCGGATCTGTTGTCCAGGTATTTCCATCTACACTGTACTCTACCTTCACAGGGTTGCCATTGTCATCAACTGCTGTTGCCTCGCCTGCAGTATAGGTTGTTCCATCATATTCTTTTTCTACATTTGCAGGTGTCAGTTTTACATGGCTCACAATATTATCCTTTACGATATTCAGTGTTCCAGGCGTCTTCTCTGTCAACTTATAGTTGGCTGTCACTTCGTTTTCACCAGCCATTACCTTAAAGTCATTCTCAAATGTTCCTGTATAAGTGCCGACTTTTGTTCCTTTCAGTTCATAACTGATCGTTGCTGTCTGATTCGGTGCCACATTCTCGAATGTATAATTTGTTGTCTGATACTCTTTTCCTGTATACGGCTGATCTGCATCCCAACCCTCTCCGGTTACTGTTACAAGACGCTTTGTAATTGTAAGTGTCTGTGTTGTTTCTGCATATCCGGCATATACTCCCGGTACACTTGCTCTTACCTTTATAGTCTTACTGTCTTTTACATTCGTTGCCGTAATAGTTGACGGATCTGTTGTCCACTGCTCTCCATCTACACTGTACTCTACTTTCACAGAGTGATTATTTGTATCACTTGCATTTGCAATTCCTGCTTCAGCTGGAGTTCCATCATATTTCTTTTCTACATCAGTAGGTTCCAGAGTGATATAATCCTTAGCCGATGCAGTGCCTTCAATCTTCAGGTGTCCAGGATTCTCCTTCAACTCATAGTTGGCTGTCACATCTTCTTCACCAGCCATTGTTACCTTGAAGCTATTCTCGGTAAATGTACCGGTATATTCTCCAATCTCTGTTCCGCTAAGATTGTATGTGATCGTTGCGTTCTGGCCATTTACAATACCTCTGTCATCTCTTTCCGTCTCAAAGGTATACTCTGTTGTCTGATACTCTTTTCCTGTATATGGCTGAGCTTCGGTCCAACCTTTTCCTGTTACAATTACAGGACGTTTTGTAATCGTGAGTTTTCCATTCTCAATATTTTTGCTATTTACTTCAATGGGCTTTCCATCCGCTTTTAAAACCACTTGATCAGTTGTGAACGAATACGTATACTCACCTGCATTTACACCAGTTCCTCCTGAAAGTACTGCCTCTACTGTATATTTAACTCCATCATGCATTATACCGTCTGCAGACACATCATACTCTCTTCCTTCGATCGTAATTTTAGCAGTATAACCAGTTACAGACTGTTCTTCACCATTATAAACTTTTTCAGCACTATTTGCTCTAACCTCTAAGGTCGTCGGTACTGCCTGCCAGTTCGCTGTCAATGTAACGTTCTTTGAAGGCATTATGAAATCTTCATTTTCCTGATATAATCTCGTATCATCTTCAGAATATGTCCAGCCTAAGAATGTATAGCCTTCTTTTGTCGGCTCTTCATTTTCAATATAAACAGTAGAACCTTCATTTTTTAAATACTGAGTTCCCCTATTCCACTTACCACCTGCCAAATCATATGTCACATTGTAGCCCGCAATGTATTTTGCATAGAAGTTCACATTGCTATTCTGAATAGTATATGGGAATTCTACCTGAGCACCACTTAAACTCTGATTACCATACCAGCCAACAAATGTATAAGTCACTCCGTTAACGGTTTTCGTTCTAGGATAGTCTAGCTTTGGTTCTGTAGTTTCATCAGTTCTATAATTATATGCTTCTTTCCACTGATATCCGCTCTCACCTGCATCCTGTAAATAGTAAGTTGCTGTATAAATATTCCTTACCTTGATTTCTACTGTACAGTCAACGTGATTGTCACCGCTATTATATGAAATTTTATATGGATGTAAGATGATTGCTTCTACATCACCTTTTGCAATTTGGGCTCCCAGTTCCGTTTCTACAGATTTTTTAAACGCATTATAAATAGCTTCCCAATGGATTGCATAATCTCCAGTGTTTGGTACCGTAAAACTAGTTCCTGTAGATCCATCTGGCCATAAAATAACACGATTTGCTACATTATCATATGTGTTATTATCGTCCCATTCAACACCAGTAGTGTTAATCTTACCTGTACCCAAAGATTCACCCCATTGATCTGTTGCATTTGATGCAGGATCTGATGTAGGAGTTTTCAGATAATAAAACTTTGCATCGCCCGTTGCTGTTGTTGCTGCATTTACCTTAATTTCTTTCTCTGCACTTATGGTAGTTCCATCAGCATTCATTCCATATACTGTAACTATCGCTGTTCCTGGATTTACACCTGTAACTACCCCTCTACTATTTACAGTAAGGATATTTTCATCAGAAGATACCCATCTCAAAGTTCCGCTTGCATTTGCAGGTTCTTTTTTAGCAGTTAATGTAATCTTGTCAAATACTTTAACGCTGTCTGCTCCGGAAAGCGTTAAGCCTTCCAATGGAACAGCATTTACCACAACCGTAAAAGTTTCACTCTGTTTCACATGACGTTTGCTATGACCAATCAACGTCTCCCTTATACAATATTCATGAGTAATGGTAACAGTTCCTGCTTTCACTCCTGTAACAATTCCGTTCGAATCTACAGTGGCTACACTCTTGTCATTAGATGACCACTCCGAGAAACCGCATTCAACACTCTTTTTTGCAACAGCTTTAAGATCCTCTAATTCCTCCCCAACCTTAACTGTAAAAGTTGTTTCTTTAGCAGCCGCACGAGCCATTGGTGCTTTAACCACCTTATCTTCTTTTGTTTCCTCTGCTGCCGGCTCTTCTGTTACTGCATCTTTCTCTTCAGACTTCACCGGCGCTTCCTTATACATAATCGTGAGTTCTTTATTCTCCTTGATTACCATTTTATAGGAAGAAACATTTCCGCTTACATTTGTCGGAGCGATTTCAGCACCATTCTGATCTTTCACGCTGTCAACTAAATAGTTTCCTTTGATTTCTATCTCAAAATAGAGAGTAGTTCCTTCTGGTACCTCTTCCACATACTTTCCATTTGTGTATGTAACGTCCTTCTTGTCGGAACCTTCTGTCCATACACGAAGTGTGCCGCCTTCTACTGCCGGTCTGTGGAATACTGCCTGGTAGACATTCTCTTTATTCTCAGACGGAACAACATCCACCTTCTGACCAAGAGATACCTCTCCTGCTTTCTCTTTCGGTGTCTCCGGCGTTGCTTCTTCTGAAGCCTCTTCCTTCTTCGGAATCACAATCTCCTGCTTCTCTTCCACAGGTTCTTGTTGCAGCTGTTCATCATCTCCCCCTGCTTCATCCTCTCCCCCTGCTTCATCTGCGACAGCCTGTGCACTTTCCTGTGTTACTTGAGTCTCTTCACCGTCGGTTGCCGCAAGGAAACCGTCAGCATGTGCCAGGCATGTTCCTGATACCATTGCTACTGCAAGTATTAAAGCCAGCCATCGCTTCACATTCTTTTTCATGTTTGCCCTCTCCTTTCATAGACTTTCGTCAAATTTCTTTTTCTGACTACTATTCAATTCTATTTCATTGTTTATTAACCAAGAAAGATGCCCTATAAAAAGGCATAGAAATCCTTCTCATATAATATAAGTGTGCCTGACGCACAAAAAAGGTTCACTTTTTTTACAATTTTTTTAAAAAATAGTATATATGACCTGCACGTATAACTATTCTTTGAAAAAACAGTGTTTTTCTTTGTTTCATATGTTATAATTAAGAATAGTTTATTGCATACATGAGGAGGAAACTGATCATGAAAAAATTTGATATCTTTAAAACAATACAGTTAATTATTTTTGTTTTGCTGACAGGTATTGCCCTGTACATCATATTTACAGATCACGAGCTTTACCGGCTCATTGCCTCAAATCCGCATATCCGGGTGCTGTGTATCTTATTATGGGCAGCGTGCGGCATCTCTTTCATCTTTATTTTCCTTGACTTTACTTTATATTCTACGCTCAAGAAAGATTACAAGGAACTGGACTATGCGGTATCCTCCGACCCGGTTGCAGGAATCGCCAACCGCTTCAGCTGTGATGCTGTGATTGAGAAATATCTGGACAAACCGCTTCCTTCAGACCTCGGAAGCGTTATGTTTGAACTGTCCAACATTTATGATATTAATAAAACATACGGACATCTTGAAGGAAATAACCTGATTCGCGAATTTTCAGGTATTCTTCAGCGCGCTTCTACAGGCTATGCTTTCGTAGGGCGCAATGGAGGAAATAAATTTCTTGCTATTATAGAGAAATGTGATCAGGAGAAACTTAATGATTTCTTAAAACGTGTAGACGATCGTTTGGAAATACATAATCAGAATGCAGAACAGCCTCCGATTTTCATCAAATACGGGATTGCATTTAACGAAGGCCCTGATATTAACTCTGTAACTCAATTGATCGCTCTCTCTAACGAACGTATTTCTTAAAAAGGGGAGAATTGTGCCATGGAAACTCTCGATTATAAGCATATCGCCAATCTGGTATCCCGCGCCCAGTCTGGTGACAGCAACGCTTTCGCAGAATTGTACGCCGCCACCTATCAGAGACAGTATCTTTACGCCTACCGCTATCTGAAAGACGAATTTCTGGCTCAGGACGCACTTCAGGAAACCTATATTCTGGCGCTCAAAAACTTAATAAAGCTAAAAGATCCCACTCTGGTCATCTCATGGCTGAACCAGATTAATTTCCGTGTGTGCTACAACCTTCACAAAAGCAGCAGCGTTATAATCATGAGATGAATATAGATGAGAATGTACTTCTGAACGTGGATGCAGATACGGAAGGTACTGAATTTGGCTCTTCGACAGAAGACGCCGTAATTAAGATAGCTTCTAACGAATATCTGATGAACCAGATTCTGAAGCTTCCTTTTACAGAATCTCAGGTCATTATCATGAAATACTATCAGGACTTGAAACTCAATGAAATTGCACAGCTTATGGACATCAGCCGAAGTTCTGTGAAGCGGTATCTTGCTTCCGGGCGTGAACATCTGGCAAAAGTTTTACAGCAGGATTAGGAGGTGCATTTTACTATGACTTTTTTTAAAAAATCAAAAGAACCAAAACCGGGGCTTGACCTTGATCAGGCATGTAAGATTCTTGAACAGGTATTTGAAGCCAATAATATAGAACCGAACTCCATTCCTCTGGAAGTATTAACCGCTTACAGCAATTACCGGAAGGAACGTTTTTCCCTGCAAAGACTGATCCTTGTGATCATCCTTGTATTATTTCTCATGCTTCCCTTCCTGTTCATTCCGTCAAACTTTGATATTGCGCTTAACGGAGAGGATTCTGTGACGAATCCAACCTACACCCTGAGGGTAACCTCTCCGATGCTGGTGGAACGTGTGAATGCTTCGATTGACGGACACAATGTTCCTGTATATGAGACAGATTCCCGTATTTACTCTATCGAACCTACAATGAATGGACGAATGGAAGTCACTGTAACTTTGATGAACCGTCAGCAGTCTACAAGGTACGTGGATGTAAAGAATGTAGACTTAGAAGCGCCGGTTGTTGTTTCCAATGACATAGATGAAGAAAATATTTATCTATATGTATCTGACGCAGGAACCGGAGTTGATTACGAACATGTTGCGGGCATTGATGCAAACGGTCGAGTCGTGAAACCATTATCCTATGATGAGGAAAGTGGCTGCATCGTATTTTCATACCCGGAAAACTCGTTGAACGTTTATATTTCAGACTTTGCAGAAAACAAGCTGCAGCTTGTTCTTAGTTTAAAATAAGAAGTAATAATAAAATGATAAAGGAGGCTGTAAAAATGTATAAAAACACGCGCATTTGCTGTGTATTGTTTATGTTATTCTTTGCAGTCTCTTTTTTGTCCGGCTGTAAGAGTGAAGCAGGCGGGAAAAATCATAGTGATGAACAGCGCGTAACAGCTACGGAATATCTTGTTCCTTCTGCTTCCGGCACCGTAGCTTATGAGGGAAACGGCATTATCATAGATGCGTCCAACACTTCTGAGGGGTACGTAATGGTGAAATACACCGGCTCTGCCGACAAGGTAAAGCTGCAGATTACTGTGCCGGATTCTACCGTGTACAGCTACAATTTAAGGCCCGGAGATTTTGAGACATTTCCCCTTTCTGCCGGAGACGGAAACTATCAGATCGCAGTACTGGAACATGCCTGTGACGACCTGTATGCCATTGCATTTTCACAAGATATCGAAGTGACGATAAGTGATGAATTCAAACCTTTTCTATATCCGAATCAATATGTCTGGTATACTCCGGACAGCGAAGCGGTTGCCTTTGGCGCGGAGATTTCTGACAAATCTTCCAATGACTTAGACTATGTAGAACAGGTATATCGTTATGTCATCGAAAATATTACATACGATGATGCGCTTGCAGCTAATGTGCAGGCAGACTATCTCCCTGTCATTGACAATACACTGAAAGAGGGAAAGGGAATCTGCTTTGATTATGCTTCCCTCATGGCCGCCATGTTCCGTTCCCAGAATATCCCTACCAAGCTGGTGGTCGGATATTCCGGTGATGCTTATCATGCGTGGATCAGTGTATATCTCAAGGAAACCGGTTGGGTGAACGATATCATCAAATTTGATGGCAAGAGCTGGGCTTTGATGGATCCCACACTTGCTGCGAACAACAGTAACTCGTCTGTCAAAGAGTATATCGGCGACGGAAGCAACTATACAGTAAAATATTCTTACTAACAGGAGGACAATTATGAGACCTTTTTCCAATATGGAATTATCTTCTTTCTGCGGACAGATGGCTCTGATCCTGAAATCAGGCATTTCTTCCACGGAAGGGCTTACGATTATGCTGGAGGACGCGGCTCCCGGAGATGAAAGAACGGTACTGGAGGATTTAAGCTCCAATATGCAGGAAACCGGCAGTCTCTTCCTTGCTTTGGAGCACGCCGGAATGTTTCCGTCTTATATGCTTCACATGGTGGAGATCGGCGAAGAGACCGGAACTCTGGACGAAGTCATGGAGTCTCTGCAAAATCATTATGAGCGTGAAGAAGCCATTAGCAGAAGTATCCGCAATTCCATCACATATCCTATGATCATGACTGGAATGATGGCGGTTGTCGTTATCGTTCTGCTTGTAAAGGTTATGCCGATCTTCAATCAGGTATTTATCCAGTTGGGAACGGAAATGACTGGTTTTTCACGGGTGCTGATGAATGTCGGAACAACGATCGGCCACTATTCCGTTGTATTTGTAGTGATCCTTCTGCTGATCGCAGCCTTTGCTCTTTATGGCACCCGCACTGCTTCCGGCAGAAATATACTTCGCGCACTTGGCGGTAAATTCCGCTTTACAAGAACGATTCGTGATGAATTATCTACCTGCCGTTTTGCAAGCGGCATGGCGCTGGCGCTTCGAAGCGGGCTGAATCCGGAACGGAGCATGGAGCTTGTTGCTTCTCTAAATGATGATCCTTTGTTTCAGAAGAAGCTTGAATTATGCGAAAAGGAGCTGTCGGAAGGAAAGGATCTGACAGATGCTTTCCTAACGGCAGGTATTTTCGGCGGTGTGTATGCGCGCATGGCCTCCATCGGCTCTAAAGTCGGTTCTATGGATCAGGTCATGGAGCAGATCGCAGAGCTTTACCAGGAGGACATTGATACAAGAATGAATAATCTTCTGGCGGTTCTGGAACCAACACTGGTCGTTATGTTGTCATTGATCGTCGGCGTAATTCTTCTTTCGGTTATGTTGCCGCTTATGGGAATTATGTCCAATATTTAAAAGAAAGGATTTGAGGATATGAATCGTTTTGGATATGGAAGACAATCGCATCGGACGTCAAGGTTTGTCCTCTCCGTCTGCGTATTTCTGTTCATTTTCTTCCTGTTTATTCAAGGGATCTCTTCTCTTTCAACAGGCACGAAGAAGCGGCAGAAGGAAAGTCTTGAGAATGCACTCATGCGGAATATTACTTATTGCTATTCCGTGGAAGGTAAGTATCCAGAGAGCCTTGATTATCTGAAAGAGCATTATGGGCTGACTTATAACGAAGATCTCTTCTTTGTGGATTATCGCGTATCCGGCTCCAACATCCTTCCGGATGTTACGATCATAGAAAGGAAGGCGAAATAATGAAATTTCGAACAAAGCAAAAGCATATGATTGATTTTATCTTTCCGATCTCTTTGTTTTTCATATTTGCTCTCTGTGCTTTGACGGTGCTTCTTTTCGCAGCGCGGATATACCGTTCCACCACAGAAAATTCTTCCTTGAATTACAGCGCAAGAAGCGGATTATCTTACATCAGTGAGAAAATCCATCAAAATGATGCAGACGGGAATATTCTTGTCGGAGAGCTTTGCGGGGAAACTGCCCTGATCATGGAGCAGACGTACAAAGATTCCGTATATTATACTTATATTTATTCTTACGAAGGAGCTTTACGTGAGCTTTATATAAAGGCAGACGGATCAGCAGATCTTTCCGCCGGAACAAGGATTCTGGATGTGGAGGATTTCTCTATAGAGCAGATAGACGACCATCTGTTTAAATTTTCCTGCACCACAGAGGACGGACAGACAGATTCTATTCTTGTTGCCACAAAAAGCAGTTAATAGAAAGGAAATGGTTTCTTATGATGCAAAAAAATAGACCGCGGTCTTCCAGCTTATTTTTAATGGAACTAATACTTGCAATTTTATTTTTCTCAATTGCAAGCACTGTCTGCGTGCAGGTTTTTGTACAGTCACACCTGCTAAGCCGCAAATCCAGTGCTTTGAATCATGCCGTGACTCTATGTACAAGTGAGGCGGAAACCATCAGCGCTTCAGCGCTTCAGACAGAAGAGGGCGAAACAATTACATATTATGACGCAGATTTTTCTGTCTGCGATGAAAAGGACAGCGCCTATATTCTTACGGTTGATACAAAGAACGAAGACTCCTTTCTGAATACTCACATTGCAATGACAGATACCGCAGGCGAGCTCATTTATGAGTTGAACACTACACACTACATACCAAGGAGGATCAGCAATGAAGAAAGATAAACCACAATCTTCTTTTGTAAATATCGGCTCCTCTTCCCTGCTGATCATATTTCTTATCCTGAGTCTTGTTACCTTTGCCGTACTGTCTTTGTCCGGTGCAAAAAGCGACTATACATTCAGCGAAAAGCTTGCTTCCCATAAGACAGAGTATTACAAGGCTTCCAACAAGGCAGAGAAGATTCTTAAAGAAATTGATGAAACCCTTGCTGCATGTGCCGGAACCGATTCTGATTCCTATCTTGCGGCTGTAGAACAGGCTTTGAACGAAAAAGAGATCAAAGGAATCTCTCTTAGCTTTGAATCCGGCTGCATTTCTTATGCTGTTCCGATGTCCGATGATCAGGAATTGCATGTGAAATTAGAGGTCACAGACCCTGCACAGTCGGACACTTACTATATCATAAAAGCATGGCAGGTTGTTTCCGCGGCAGCATGGGACGGCGACCAGTCTATCAAACTTATACCAATGGGGGAATAGAAGATGTATTTAAAGGAAATTTTAGAACAGGCAATTGAACAGGAGGCTTCTGACGTATTTCTCGTTGCCGGACTTCCGGTCTCCTTCCGAAAACAAGGAGTCATTACCCGTTTAAACGATACAAAATTACTTCCAAACGACACAGAAGCACTATTGACAGAGATTTATTCTCAGGCAGGTAACCGCGATCTGGCGCCGCTGCATCAGATAGGCGATGATGATTTCTCATTTGCCATTCCGGGGCTCTCCAGATTCCGTGTCAGCGCCTATAAGCAAAGAGGCGCTTTATCAGCAGTGATCCGAATCATTACCTTCCATCTGCCGGACACGAAAGAGCTTGGTATTCCTGAACATGTCATTCATCTGGGCGACAGTGGAAAAGGTATGGTTCTTGTAACCGGCTCTGCCGGAAGCGGAAAATCTACTACCCTTGCCTGTATTATTGATGAAATTAACAAAACCCAGCAAAAACATATTATTACGCTGGAAGATCCTCTGGAATTCCTGCATCGCCATGACCAAAGCATTGTAAGCCAGCGTGAAATTAATGTCGATACACAGAATTACGTAACCGCACTTCGCGCTGCCCTCCGCCAGAGTCCGGATGTCATCCTTCTCGGGGAAATGCGCGACTACGAGACCATTAATGTAGCAATGACCGCAGCAGAGACCGGACACCTTCTTTTGTCCACTCTGCACACCATCGGAGCTGCCAACACGATCGACCGAATCATCGATGTCTTTCCGGCTAATCAGCAGCGTCAGATTGCCGTTCAGCTTTCGATGGTATTGAATGCAGTTGTTTCCCAGCAGCTCGTACCGACCGTAGACGGAAAAGTAGTACCCGCTCTCGAAATCATGACCGTAACTCCTGCCATCCGCAATATGATCCGCGACGGCAAAGTTCATCAGATCGACGGTCTGATCTATTCTTCCACAAAAGAAGATATGATTTCCATGGACAGCAGCCTTTTGAAGCTGTTCAAAGACGGCAGAATCACCAAAGATACCGCATTAAAATACGCAACAAATCCAGAAATGCTGATCCGGAAACTTTAATTGGGGACGGGGGTTTTTCAAAAAAACCCCGTCCCCAATTGAAATTATTTTACTTTCTCTATATAGAATTTTCCTGCGTGGAGCAGGAGTTCTCCCTTGATCTGCCTTTCTCCTACCACTCCGAAGGTTCGGGAATCCACGGAGCCTTCGCGGTTATCCCCCATAATGAATACTTGTCCTTCTTTTAATGTCAGGGGATACTTTATGCTTCCGCTCTGTTCATTTGTATAGCCTTGAATATAATCTTCTTCTAATAGTTCTCCATTTATATATACATTTCCGTCATGAAGGTCGATCGTATCTCCGCCCGTGGCAATGACGCGTTTCACATAATATTCGCCGGAAGGTATTTTTACGGAAACCACGTCTCCCGGTTGATATTCTGAATGTAATCTCACATACAGTACCAGTTCGTTATTTTGCAAAGTTGGCATCATGGACTGTCCTTTCACAATGGAAAATCCGATTACAAAACGAAAGATAAGAAAAACGATCACAAGAAGTAAAATGAATTTCTCTCCGTCTTTCAGCCACCCATATTTCAACCCATCATATTTTCTAAATCTTCTGTCTTTCTTCAATTATGTCACCTTCTATATTGCTCCCTTTTGTGTATCTGCACACATTATTCAAGGATGGGGAAATCTTAATTTTCCCCATCCTTGAATAATGCTGTTGAAAAATATCTCTCTGCGGTATCCGGAATCAGTGTAACCACTGTCTTTCCTTTTCCCAGCTTCTTTGCCAGCCTTTTCGCTGCCGCTACATTTGTGCCGCTTGAAATTCCGCACATCATGCCTTCTAATCTTGCAAGATCTCTGGCTGTCTTCATCCGTCATATGATTCAGGCGGATCAGCGGAGATTTCCTACTGCTTCTAATATATCCTTATAAATCATGTCTGCACTTACTCCTTTTAAAAATAATATTAACTATATTCATTCTATCATAATATAAGCCTATGTTGCATATGAAAATAAAGTTCTTCTCTTCTTTAACATAATTCCTTGTTTAACACATACCGTTTTAATAAACGTGACAATTCGGCAATATCGATCGGTTTTGCAATATGTGCATTCATACCGCACTCCAGACAACGGTGTATATCATCGTAAAATGCATCTGCACTCATAGCAATGATCGGAATCAACATCGCATCCGGATGATCCAGTCCACGAATTGCTTTCGTAGCCTCATAACCTGTCATATGCGGCATTCTGATATCCATAAGAATTGCATCGTAATATCCCTCTGGAGATTCCCGGAACTTATCAAGACAAATCTTACCATCTTCTGCCCACTCCAGCTCTACACCCAGATCAGATAATAATTCATTTGCAACTTCCCAATTCAGTTCATTATCTTCCGCAAGAAGAATCCGAAGTCCGGACAGATCCATCTGCTGCTCCTCTTCCTCTTCTTCCACCAATTCACCGTTCATATATTGCCGCAGAGAATGGAACAGTGTGGATTTGAATAACGGTTTTGCAATAAAGCCATTGATACCTGCCTCACGAGCTTCTGCCTCAAAATCACTCCAATCATATGCAGAGATCAGAAGAATCGGTATCTCCTCTCCCAAACTGCGGCGAATCTCTCTTGCAACCTGAATACCATTTATGTCAGGCAATTTCCAATCCAGCAAAATGATCTGATAGTCCTCATGCTTTCTATGATGCTCAATTACCATGTCGATCGCCTGTTCTCCGCTAAGCGTCCATTCTGCCTCTATTCCAATAGAGCTTAATGTATTCACAGCTGTTTTACACAACATTTCATCATCATCCACAATCAGCATATTCCATGAAGGGAGAACCATATCCATTTCCACGGTATCCGCTTTTTCAACATCAAACACCACATCAACTTCTGTTCCTTTATTAAGCTCACTATGTATATCGATCGTTCCTTCCATCGCGTCTACAATATACTTTGTGATCGCCATTCCAAGACCGGTACCTTCTGTTTTCTGTATTCTCTTCCCGTCTGCACGGCTGTAAGATTCAAATATTTTACCAAGGAACTCCTGTGACATTCCGATTCCGGTGTCCTTAACACTGATATAGATCCGGACATAATCTTCTCCCTTCGGAGATTCCTTCTCAACCAATGATAAGCATATAGAGCCATCCTCCGGTGTATACTTTGTCGCATTAGACAGGAGATTCAGCAGCACCTGATTTAAACGTACGCCATCGCACCAGATATCTTCTACAAAAATATTATCAACATGTATATCAAAGTTCTGCTTCTTGGTATTTACCTGCGGCTGCATGATACTGACGATTTCTTCCATGGTTCTCCTCAGAGAAACTATTTCTGTTGTTAATGTCAATTTACCGCTTTCAATTTTGGACATATCCAGAACGTCATTGATCAGCCCAAGAAGATGCTTGCTTGACAGCATAATCTTTTTCAGACAATTCTGTACCTGTTCTCTGTCATCCGCGTGAGTCATTGCGATCGCAGTCATTCCCACAATTGCATTCATCGGTGTACGGATATCATGGCTCATGTTAGCCAAAAATTCACTCTTGGCTTTACTTGACTCAAAAGCCAGCTTCTGTGACTCCTCCAGTTCACGAAGCTGTTGACGTGTCATAGAAAAATATCGCACAAAGATCCATGTCAACAGCAGCAATATGGCTAAACAGGACAATAATGTTATGAAAAACCGTTGATTACCAAGGTCTTCAATTGTAACATCTATCACACCATATGGCATAACTGCCACAAGATACCATTCCGAGCAAGGCAGTGGTATACCGCAGATCTGTGTTTCTTCATCATCTATCTGCAATGTCGTCGTACACTTTTGGTTCTGCTGCAGTGCATCGCTAAATTCACGAACGGCATCCTCTTCAGAAGAATCCTCCTTACCGGATGCAATGCTTGTCTGGATCTGTTTAAAGAAGTCTAACAACTCGGTATTCTGATTCTGTATGACGAAGCTTCCGTCTGTGCGTAAAATATGATAATAAGTCAACTCATATTCGTCCTGGGAAAATAGAAAATCCGTAATATATTCCAGTGGCACTCCTACGACCAGACCTGTGGACAACTCTCCATTTTCCATAGGATATGAAGCATCAACGCCAAATAACAGTACTTCTTTTCCTTCTGAATCCATACCAACGGCAACCCTGTTCTCTCCCTGCACCAATGCCTCTACAAACGGCCCGGGATTCAAAGGCGCGATCTCCGCTCCATAATGAGTCTCGAATTCTCCTTCTGTTGAGCAAAACGCCAGATAACTAAAATCTCTGACCTGCGCCCTGTAATTAAGCTCTTCATATAAATTCTCAGCTTCCGGCGACACAACAGATACAATGCCTTCCAGCTGACTGAAGCGCAGATTAATTACAGTCTCAAAGTGCTTCGCCATCTGCCGGTTCATTCCGGACATGTAGATCTCTCCCACGTCATAAACAGCTTTTTCACTTTTCCGGTTCATATAGATCCCCAGTATCATGAAAGTGGTGATACTAAAGAGGAGCAGTCCCACAAAGCTCCTCTTTAAAAACCGTATTGTAGGATCTTTTCTTTTGTTCTCCTGCATAGAAATTATTCCTCCCTGCCTCTCTTATATTCTTCAATAGAATGAATCACACAGTAATAATCTTCCGATAACTGTGGCGTCAGAGCGACCGCTTTCTCGTAATCCCCTTTTTTCAATGCCTGCGTCACCTGATTACTGCTTTCATACAATCTTGTAAATGAAAGGTTCTGACAGATTCCTTTCATTGTATGAACACCCCGAAGTGCTTCTTCATAATCTTTCTTCTCCATGGACTCCTCAAACAACTGAAAACTTTTATCCGCCAGAAATTTTAAAACAAATTTCTCCACAAGCTGCTCCCGGCGAAGTCTGCCTAATACCTCATCAAAATCACCACCAAAGCTGGTATAACACTCTCTCAGTTCCATATTAGTTTTCCTCCTTATTTTCATTTAAAAAGCAAACCGTTACCTGATTCTTCTTGCTTTTGGACTGATACATCATTTTATCTGCAATTTTAAAAATTTCCTTTACCTGTCCCCTTCCATATGCTCCGCCTACACTGATCGATATCTGTATCTCCGGATGATCTTCCAGAACAAGAGTGTTAACGTGATTCCTTATGATCTCCAGCTTCCTTTCAAATACGCTTGACGGCATGTCATAAAATATAACCGCGAATTCATCTCCGCCATAACGGACTACTGCGTCAGTACCTCGCACACATGATACGATCTTCTTTGCAATTTTTTGCAGCACAATATCTCCCACACTGTGTCCGTAATTATCATTAATAGATTTAAAATTATCTACATCTATCATGGCGATTCCCTGAACATTTTCCGCATTTTGAATATAATCATCATAATAACGACGGTTATAGATGCCGGTTAATGAATCTGTATACAACAGCTCCCATGTTTTCTCGCGCTGAGACTGAAAATTGTATTTTTTATTAGAGAACATCATATTATAATCTATTCTTTCTTCCATTCTCCGGCCATCGTTTTTATTCTCTTCTGCGGAAGACGTTCCCTCTCTTCTGCTTCGCATCACATCTGCAACTTCCATGAAACATTGTAAAAGAAGCGGATTAAAAGAACCGCATTTTCCATTCATAATCATCTCTAATGCCTGGTCATCCGAATAAGCCTTCTTATAACATCGCTCACTGGTCAAAGCATCATATACATCAGCGATGGCCACCACCTGAGCAGCAATCGGAATCTCATCCCCTTTGAGTCCATCCGGATATCCCTGTCCATCATATCTCTCATGATGCCATCTGCAGATTTCAAACGACATTTTTACAATCGGCGCTGACTGATAGCTCTCCGGTAAGGCTAATATCATATCTCCACCAATTGCCGCGTGAGTTTTTATAGTTTCAAATTCCTCTTCTGTCAGCCGCCCCGGTTTATTCAATATTTCTTCAGAGATCGCCATTTTCCCTATGTCGTGCAGAGAAGAAGCCACACTGATTAAAGCAATATCTGATTGGGACAATTGATATTTGTCCGTATGCAGAACAAGCTGTTTTAACAACAACTTTGTGAGCGTATTTACATGCAGTACATGAGCGCCACTTTCTCCATTACGGAACTCCACAATATGAGACAGGATAGCGATCATCAGCTTGTTGTTCCTCTCATTCTCAAGGAACTGCTCTGCAACCATATCTTCAAGATGTCTCTGGCGTACATATAAACACATCGTATTCAAGATCCGGCGCTGGATAATTGCAGAATCGAAAGGGCGGCTGATATAATCAAATGCTCCAAGATCATAAGCCCGCTTAATATTTTCAGGCGAATCATCGGCAGAAATCATCATAACTGCAAATGACTCATTCCACTGGTTCTTATTGATATAAGCAAGTGTTTCAAAACCGTCCATCTCCGGCATCATAATGTCCAAAAGCATCAGCGAAATCTCTTCCCTTCGCTCCGTAAGAATCTCAATTGCACGGCGCCCATTCTCGGCCTCAATAATATCATATTGATCCTCCAGGATATCGGTGAGAATCTCACGATTCATCTCGGAATCATCAACAATTAGAATTTTTTGTTTTTCCATAATATTCATCCTCTTACCGTCTTCTGTGTATACTTAATTATAACAAAAACCTTTTTTTTTGCAATTGGGGACGGGGTTTTTTGAAAAAAACTCCGTCCCCAATTGCAAATATCCCTGTCCCCAATTTGACATTTACACCCAAACATGTTAACGTCGTGTTAGAAAATACTGACTTAAATACATAGGGAATATGAGGGGTGGTTTGTAATGAATACGCAGCAGATATTAATAATTGACAACAACGAAATGAGCGGGATGATACTTTACTACATGTTCAATGAAGACTTTGACACACTTCAAGCGCTGGACGGACAAGACGCAATTTCTCAGATTAAGAGTAATCCCGACATCGTGTTGATTTTTCTGAATACTGATATGCCCACAACGGATACATTTGGTGTACTGGACTATATGAGCGAGCACAATCTGTTAAAAAAGATTCCTGTCATCCTGACTACAAGTAAAACAATTGATGACAGTAACGTAGAGCGGGCATATGCCTACGAAGTCGCAGATATTATTAAAAGGCCTTTGTATGATCAGATCGTAAAGAGAAGAAGCAGAGATATTATCGAGTTGTATCAGAATAGAAATAATATGGAGAAGCGTTTAGCAGAACAGGAACAGGCGCTTTTAGAGCAGCAGAAAGAGGTCAATGAAAATAACGAAATTACACTCAACGCCCTGTGTTCCATCATAGAATCCAAAAGCCCACAGCCGGGATCGCACACAAAACACATCCAGTATTACACCGGACTTCTGCTGAAGCACATGGCAGAGCACTTCCCGGAATATGGACTGACGCCACAGCAGATTGACTTGATCGCCCAGGCATCCGTACTGCACGACATCGGAAATATCGGGATTCCGGAAGCGATTCTGCAAAAGCCCGGAAAGCTTACAAATAAAGAACTTCAACTCATGAAGACGCATACGACGATTGGATGCGACATATTAGAGCAAGCTTACAAAAATAGAGAGAGCGCGTTTAAACATTATTGCTGTGAAATCTGTCATTATCACCACGAACGCTGGGACGGCAGCGGCTATCCGGACCATCTGAGCGGAGACGAAATTCCTCTCAGCGCGCAGATCGTAGGAATCGCGGATGCTTATGATACTTTGATACGTCCGGGGAAAAATAAAACTTCCTACAATTGTAAAGAAGCGTTTGAAATGATCTTGACTGGCAAATGCGGACAGTTCTCACCGGACATATTGAAATGTTTCAAACTTGCACAGAAAGAGCTCGCAAATATCTGGCAAGTAATTAGTATGTTTAATTTTTCATAATACTAACAAGGGGCTGTCGGTTAATGACAGTTCTAAATAGGGGAGGCAGATGACTCATTTCGA